>Ga0137365_10000007_pt1 | contig 74055 bp, 66 predicted proteins | sample SagtaG_9_FD_104799 | JGI IMG/M metagenome (GOLD analysis project Ga0137365, IMG submission 104799) | Vadose zone soil microbial communities from Sagehorn Ranch, Mendocino, California, USA - Sage1_L_40_16 metaG | ecosystem: Environmental > Terrestrial > Soil > Vadose zone | place: USA...
CCTGGTCGAGTCGTCTGGAACCGGCCACAGCGTACAAAGCGGTCTGCCCGCTGGGATGAAGGTGCCGACCCGCACATCGAGCCGCAGGAGGCTACCAGCGGGAATGGCTTCCAGGAGCGCCAGTGGGGGAGCTTGCTGGACCCACCCACTCTGGCGCGCCCGCACGACGTAGCCAGCGCTGTCTGGGGGCAGTTCCTGCGCCATGAGTGGCAATGCACTTCTCACTTGATGCAGTGGCAGGTGGCGGATGCCAGCAATCGTTCTACCAGTGATGTGATCGATAAGGTCGCCCACACGCAGGGCATGCGCAATGTAGTTGACATAGGCAAGGATAACTAGGACCGCGACCACGCCAAAGATGACCGCCGCAGTGACTGACAGGCTGGGGACGATGGCCTGGCCACTCCGGTTGTCGGGTGCTGGCATCGCACGCAAGACCACCAGGCAATACGTAAAGGTCCCCATGCTGAAGCCCATGACCAACTGCTGGAAACGGCTGCGGTAGAAGAAGCCAAGTACGCGAGGCGAAAACTGGCTGGATGCTATCTGCAAGGTGATGAAGACGAAGCCAAGCACCAAGCTCGCGACCGTGATAATCGCGCTGGCAATCGTGCTCAACAATGCCTGAGCGCTGGAGAGGGGCAAGGACAGGAAATCCAGTTCTCGGACGCTGCTGAGGCTGGCATCAAGTTTGAGCAGGACTTGAGCCAGGACAACAGCACCTACCACGCACAGGGCAGGGAGCAAAAACAGGTTCTCCTGCAAATGATCTGCCAGTGCCCTGAGACGGACTCCAAGAATGTGCCTCTGTTGGCTCTCGTGCTGCTTCATGTGTTCCTGTCCTTTTCGTGCAGTGCATGACCTACGCTTGAGGGAGTACAGATCCTCCCAACGGCTGGATACCTCTCCTCTCCCTCACAGTATCGCTCATAGTGTGAGCTAGTTGCAACTTGACCCCTCTCTCTGCTGAGCAAGTATGGAACAGGGGTCAAAGTTGCAACTAGCGTGCAGTGGGCAGACGAGAAGGTGATAGCTGTTCTGGGTAACTCCACCACTTGCCCGGTATGTCATCCTGATTCCTTGTCTTTGCCTTTTCGCAAATTCTTAAATAACCAAAGTTTGGCCGGAGCGGCCATTCTTCGTGATTAGTCGCAGTAAACAGGCACTCATAGGGAGCTGGCGGACTGAAGAAGGTGTACAGATCGACCAGGAGATCCGTGGCGAGTTCGAGGGCGCAGGCGACATGGTAGACAGTCCGTCCGGCATCGTCACTCATGATGACCAGAGTTGGTCAGGCAGGTGTCACATGAGGGTACTAAACCTTCAATATTTGGTAGAGTGCGTTATACTGGTATTGAAAGAACGAGCGGCATAGCCTCTCACTTACCTTGACCCTATCCTTGTCTCGTCTTCAAGCACGAGACCTGAGATCAACACAATTTACTAACAACAGAATCTGCCCCTGGTATGTGGAGCACTAATCAAAGCTAAAGCCTCCAACTTATACCTTTTATACTCTGCAGACAATACAACCATTTAGAGGAGCAACAATGAGTAATGATAATACCGATGAAATTTATACCCGTCTCAACAAAGCTCTCGACGGTCTCAGTGAGGCACTCCGAGAGAAAAAGCGCATTAAGCTAGGTGCAAGACTTACTTTGGCGGCAGAGGAAGGTCGTAAACGAGGAGCAAACGATCAATCAATACAGAAAGCAGTCGAAATAGCTTACAATCAAATGAAATCATTCATGAGTGTAACTCCAGGAGAATCGGACCCGTATGGGCTAGAGAATCCAGAAGCGATTGCAAGTCTCTATATAAATGCATCTGGCATCCCACTCTCAGAGTTCGAAACACAGCAAGTTGATTGGCTATGGCAAAGGCGCATACCTTTAGGAAAAATCACCATACTGGACGGCGACCCAGGTATGGGCAAATCGCTGCTAACTATTAATATTGCCGCCTGTATATCAACAGGACGCTTAATGCCTGATGGCACACCCGGCAAGCAAGGAGGTGTCATCTTGATAGCCCCAGAAGATGGCCCAGAAGATACCATCAAGCCGCGCATAGAAGCGGCAGGAGGCGATCCTTCTCAGATATTTCTGCTCAACACAGTTGATAGTCTTGATGTAAGAGATCTACATAATGTGAAAATCTACGAGCGCCCTTTCTCACTTTCACATCATTTGTACGATTTGGAAGAGGAGATCAAGCGAAGAAAAGCAATTCTGGTCGTTTTAGACCCTCTTACGGCGGTTCTAGGACATAACATTGGTTCATACCGCGACCAGGGTGCGAGAGAGGTCTTCACTCCATTGGCAAAGTTAGCCGCGCGGACGCGCTGTGCCATCTTGATTGTACGTCACCTCACTAAAGTGAACTCTGGCAACCCTCTCTACCGGGGTGCTGGCTCAATCAGCATGATCGCTGCTGCACGTGTTGGCTTAATCGTCACTCGCGACCCAGACGACGAGCAAAAGCGCGTCCTGGCTACAACAAAGAACAACCTCAGCAAGCAAGCAAACAATCTCATATATCAGGTTGTGGAAAACGAAAGTGGGATGCCTTATATTCAATGGCTTGGAGAAGACTATCACACTACACCGGCCTTGCTTCGTCCTGGCACAAGTATATCATTTGAGCGACAGGAGATTCTCAGAGTGTTAAAACAAGCTGATGGCCCACTAGAAACGAAGGAGATTGCAGAGCGTACCGGGCAAAAATACGAGTCATTACGACTTATACTCAGCCGTATGTACGAGGCAGGGGAGATTGCACGCCCATATCGAGGAAAATATACCAGCCTTGATCACGTCACGATTACTGAGATTAGTGAACTAATGAGCGATACAAACGATACAAGCGATACAAATGATACAAGTGATACAAATGATACAAATCCCGCCAGCGACCTCGCTTCATCAGAAGCTTGAGCGAAGCGTCTCGATATCAATATGAACACAACCTAATGAAGAAGGTATCCTTGCCTTCATCAACAACATAGCGGGTCTGGTTGGCACACAACCAGGTGGCGAAACAGGCACTCATGCTCTTATACCAGTATCTTCCCATCCTTCAAAAACAGCACATCATCAACCCACACCTCGCCGTTTCGCCGCAGGTCGCACACCATATCCCAATGCAATGCCGACTGGTTAACCCCGCCCGTCTCAGGATAACTATTGCCCAGGGCCAGGTGCACCGTACCACCTATCTTCTCATCGAAGAGCGTATTCCTGGTACTGCGATACACGCGCGGATTATTACCAAAGGCGAACTCACCCAGGTAACTCGCTCCCGCGTCCAATTCAAGCATCTGCTCCAGAAAAGCTTGCCCCTGTCTAGCGCTCGCCTCGACTACCTTCCCCTCACGGAACACCAGCCGCACTCCCTCGATGGCATGACCTTCGTAAGACGCAGGTATATCAAATTGGATAACCCCGTGGGCGCTATTCTCAACTGGCCCTGTAAAGAACTCGCCACTGGGAAAGTTGCGCTTGCCATCGCTATTGATAAACACTCTGCTCTCAATAGAAAGTCTCAGGTCTGTTCCATTTCCCAGAATGTGTACCCATTTGTGCCCAACCAGCCAATCCACAAAACGCTGCTGTTGTACCGCAACTTCTCTCCAACGCGCAATCGGATCGGGATCATTCAGGAAGCAAACATCAAACACGAATTCCTCAAAATCGCGCAGCGACATCTCAGCATCCTGCGCATAGGCGGCAGTTGGATAGAGCGTCGATGCCCAGCGATACGCCTTCGCTTGCTCGCGTCTGCGTAGCACATTCGCTATATTCTGCGATGCCTGGCGCCGTTTCGCAAGCCGTGCTGGATCAACCCCGCTCAAAGACCTGGTATTGCCTTTCGATCCAATCGAGAGCTGCGCATTGATTTGTTCCGCCATCACATGCAGCACAGGATGTGGCATTGAAAGTTGGTTTTCGTTGCCCTCCTGCAGCAGAATCTCTTCAAAGCTTTCAAATTCGATTAATGGCAGCGGATAAGCTCCCGCGTGCAGTAATTCACGATACACAGCCTCCACAAGTGGTCCGGCCAGAGGTGTAGCTCGCATAGCAACCGTCTCTCCAGGTTGAACATACAAACAATAATGAACCAGCGTATGCGCCCAGCGCTCAATCCGAATATCTTGCATAATACTAAGTCTTCTCGTAGAACTAACAAACCAGTAACCCTATCATCTACAACGAACAACTCGCGTAGGGGGATATCCTCGCTCACCCAGCGCGGTGCGGATATCGTCATCGGGCATGCGTTCTGACACTACGCAGGATATTTCCCTCCCACAATCGCGTACCCTGCAGCGCTGACGGCATATTGCCAACGCACATCTTTTGCTGGACATCCCACTAGATTTCCTGGCACGTTCAGGACACGCGTTGATATCGGCTCCCAGGTAAGACTACCGACATCCATGCTAGGGCCATCACCAACGCAACTCTCTATGAACCGATAGACAAGGTGAAGGTTTGGCGGAGCATCAACAAATACTTGTGAACCTTTCAGGTGAAGTGAAAAGAGACGATCTGAAGGTACGTGTGAAGCTACCTGGATTTGCAAGGATGGCCAGTGCCCGTCCAGCGGGCTGGGGCCATAAGTAAGACCCCCACCCTCTGTTTTCAAGAACTGCGCTTGAGCTGTGAGTATGACATGGCCACTTCTAGTGAGTGGCTCGTACTGCTGGTTCATAATGGTTTGGCCCGGTTCGAGCTGAGAGTCGCCGGCGTTACAACCAAAAAAGACGGGATTGCCATGCAATGGCAGCGTATAATGCGGGCTCTCTCCTCCTGTCTGATAGAGCCTGAGAGCAGGGAAGCATAGGCCTTCCTTGCCTCGTAGCATAAACGTGGTGTGGCTATGGTTGGTTAGCGACATATCCGCGAGTACCAGCTCGCTTAAAAAATACGGGCCCGGCGTCACGCTCAGGGACATTTCTAACCCGCCGACCTCGACATGCCCTGTTACTGGCGTACCTACTGGCCCTGCTATCGTCGATTGCGACCGCTTTGTAAAAAGCGCGATTGATCCGCCAATCAACAGGCCAACCATCAGGACCGCTGCAAGAGTATTGATAAGATGCATGGCTCGCTTCCTACGACCCGGCCTTCCCCCAACGGTTTCAGGTTCTCGCGACCATGCCTGTTCTATATTTAACTGCCCTGGGAGCGTCTCTTCGGCAAGAGCAACGTTGTTCTCCATCATCGCCAGTCGTTCTCCCACGCGTTGAATGACCTGCTCCTGGGTGCTGGCTGTGCTGGCAAGAGATCGGTGGTAGGCCTGCTGCAGCAGGGTGATAAGCTCCTTATGCTGTTCTTCCTGCTCTTCAGGTAACATATCATCGAAAGGTTTCATCTTTATTTTCCCCTTTCTATCTGATCGTAGCGCGTACGCAGTTGACGCAGTGTACGCACGAGCAATTTCCGCACAGTTCCCTCTGGCTTGGCGAGCATCCCTGCGATCTCGGCGAAGCTCAGGTCATTCCCGTAGCGCAACTGGATCAGCTCTTGCTGAGCTGGTGAAAGTTGGTGCAGTGCCTGGTACAGACGCGTATAATTTTCTTGTTGTTCGACACGTTGTTCTGGGGTCAGCTGATTGTCTTCCATGTCGGCAGCCCGCTCTAAAGGCAACAGGGCGAGCAGGGCAGTATGGCGGTAGCGGTCAATTACTTTGTTCCGAGCGACCCGGCGCAACCAGGCTAGTTGACGCTCGGCGGGAAGGTCGGCTAGCATTTCGTACTTAAATGCTTCGATGAAGACCTCCAGCAACAAATCTTCGGCATCCTGTAAGTTCGCCATCTGCTGAGACAAATAGGTCAAGATCGTTGACGCAAAACGAAGGTAGAGCGTATTCCCCGGACTGTCCTGCGCTTCCTCCGCATTAAGGTCTTGCATGCGTCCCCCTCTGTTGGATAATTGGATTAAATGATTTCTCATCTAAGATGACGAATGAAGAAGAAAAATGTGGCACTGTGCGTTGAAGCAGTTTTTTGAAATCCTTTTCCAATCCTCCGATCAGCACAAAGTGCCAATATGACCAGCTCTATGCTGATTTTCCACAACCAACCTGAAAATGACCGAACCATGAGCTGTAACGCTCAGAAACGCTTGACGAAACGCTTTGGAAACGCTGCCACTGTTATACTGCTACTATTGAAAGGGACACTAATATACACGTACGTTACGAATAGGGAGACCATCCTTGATTCGAGGAAGGAAAGGCAGAATATGTATTATCGCGTAGCAATCCAGATGGATGCGTCGTCTACCTGGCAGTGGAAATCAACGACGCTCAGTTCGCTAGATCCCTTGTTTCAGTTTCTTAGACGCTATCGTAATCTTCAGCAAGATCACCTACGAGTGTTCTCCTCCTCCTCACGTGAGGAACTGGGCGAGCAGCTCATGCGAGAGAACAACGGACTCGGCTCTCACTCGGTCACCGCAGCACAATTCCTGCAAGAGCGCATGATCGGTTCACAACAGGGAACATCCACCGCTGTATCCAACAGGCCATCAATAAACAAGAGTAGCAGAGGAACAGAGGCACAAGATAAGAGAGAGGTGAGTTCACTGGAGAGGAGACAGGTAGGGCGAGAGCGTGGAGCAGGCAGGGGCGACTTTTGGAACATAATGACCCTGGTAGAGGCATAAATCATCTTCATGCTCGTTGAACTGACCAGTGCGCGAGTCTATAGTACCCATGCTCGTAATTACTCAGCAGGGGTTCCAAGGGGCCTGCAAGGCCCCTTGGCGGGGTGCGCGGGTCTCAGACCCCAGGTGTCCCCGCCTTCCTCCCCTACCCTGCCGCCGGAGGCGGTGCTAGAGAAAGAAACCTGAAGAGTTACCCACGCTCTTCCATATAGCGTTCCGCTATCAGGAGAGTCACCTGGGCTTGCTCATTCACATGCGGCTCCGTTGAAGCTGTGACGTTCTGCTGATGGATGATGACCCTCACGGAGTGGGCATCAATGGCTTGCCATCCGATGACATCGGACATCCATGAGTCTAGGTATAGCCTTTCAATGAAAGGCTCAGCAGAAAACATCAAATAAAGCGGGTGCGCGTACGATGTTTGCAGAGACCTGTAGCCAAGCGGAGCGACGGCCATTCTCGTAGGAGCCGATTATGAACATTAACTAATTAAGTGCGATACGATGGAGCCGATTTCGCGCCACAATTGGCCTGCCCTCTCGTGCTGGCTCAGGATATGGTACTTAAAAAGTTAATCTTCATTATCGTGCCCAGCGCCGATTATCAACTTTAACGAATATCCAGGGTATCGTAAACGGGGCGGCACACCCGTAGGGCCCGATTTATCGCGGCCAGCGCCGATTTATCGGCCCACGGCAAACCCACCACATACCCAGATGAATGTGTTAACACTCATTATCGGCCCTGGGTGCCTTTGCCGCTCTCCAGATGAAAGAGTGACTCAGCATGCTCGCGCTCCATTGAGTGGAGAGGGGCTCACATCCGCATGAGCCTCTCCCACCCTGTGGGCGCTTCGTGTAAAAATCCTACGCACACCCAAATAATGCAAAGGTCTTGACTGGACAACGAGAACTGTACTATTCTGCTCCTATCAGTATTGAAGACTCTGAGACATCAAAGGAGCAACGCATGATTAAGCCCTACACTGCCGTCGGACTCATCCCCACCGTGCGCGGCATTCGCAAACGCGCAGATATCAAAATCAACCTCGAACACCTTGAACACCTTGTCAAAGCAGCCTCCTGGCTGTCGAGCCTCGATCTTCCAGTTCGATTGATTGCTTTCCCTGAAGGAGCGCTTCAAGCCTTTAACGACGAGGTGCGCGACCTCGATCACGTCCAGTTCGCCCGAGAATGCGCTATCGACATCCCTGGTGAGGAAACCGAAGCCTTGGGCAAAATAGCCAAACAGTACAACGCCTTTATCATGGCTCAGGCAAAAGCAAAGCATCCAGAGATCAAAGATCGTTTCTTCAATGTCGGGTTTATTCTCAACCCCCAGGGTGAGGTGATCTTACAACATTACAAGGTCTCTCCGCTCTTTCCCGTTGAGCATTCTGTCTGCCCGCACGACATCCTGGATTGGTGGATCCAGCGATACGGTCGCAACCTGGATGCGTTCTGGCCCGTCGTCGATACCGAAATCGGACGCCTGGGCATCATGATGGCCAACGAAGGCTCCTATCCCGAAAATGCGCGTGCCCTCGCCATGAACGGTGCTGAAGTGGTCTATCGCGCCTCCTATCCCCATCCGGCTACAGGCAATGAAATATTTGAAATCCAGAGTCGTGCGCGTGCACTCGATAATAATATGTACATTGTGGCTCCTAACATGGGCACCTATTACCTCTTTCCTGAAGATACGACGCCCATCGATACCTTCGGCGGGCGTTCCTTCATCATCAATTACAAAGGACAGATTGTTGGCCGCCAGGACTATGGTGCTGGTTCAACCTATGTTGGAGGCGTGATTGATATCGAAGCCTTACGTGACCACCGCGCCCGCGCACAGTGGGACAACTGGATGAAAGACTTGCGCACCGAACTCTACCAGCTCCTCTACGAGCAGCCCATTTACCCGAAGAACCTCTACCTGGATCGCGAGCCAATGAAGCATGCTGAGTACCGCGAAAAGGTCATCCAGCGCCAGATTGATCTCATGCATGAGCGTGGCATCTGGGTGAAACCTGATCGATAAACAAATCTGCAGCTATTGCACCACTCGACGTATTTGTTCACCTCGGCTCGAGGTTAGCTCCATGATCGGTGGGGATCTCTCAATCCCCATCGATCATGAGTTGGACCGCACTCCGTTCAATGACACACCAGCTATCCTAAGTAACCAGAGCAGCCTGCCGTATTGATATCGAATCCGTTTCAAGCGTGTACGTTGTGTGCCTGGCGAGGGCCAGCCTCGCCACTCCCTTTCCAGAAGGCATCAACCGGATTTGATATGAGACGTGGCTCGCATGGGCTCTGTGATTTATTTAATATGCCGTGTGTTGGCTATTCGACTGCATTTTTGACCATATTCAGATATAAGTAAAACATCAGGTAAAAGCTCGACGAGGCCGTGGAGCGGACTCAGCTAGCAGTATGAGCACCCCTCCTACAGAGAGCACCACTTTTTATGAAAAACTTGCTAGAAACAGTCTTAATGAAACAGTCCTTATAAGGAAGTATTGTATATGATCAGCCTTAATGCGGATACGCGCACATACCAACCAATCAATTCCTATGGCGTCATTGGCGATTGTCGTTCTGCAGTGCTGGTAGCACCCGATGGGTCGGTGGATTGGGGATGCCTCCCAGATTTTGATAGCCCCGCCATCTTCTGCCGTTTGCTGGATGCAGAGCACGGCGGATACTTCCAGATAGCCCCTACCGATGATGCAATTCCCGGCCTGCAACACTATCTGCCCGGGAGTAATGTCCTTCAGACCAGGTTTAGCAGTATTACTGGTGAAGTCGTGCTGACCGATTTCATGCCTGTAGAGACCTTGAGCGCTCAGCCTTTTCAGGAAATGAACGATACTACCCGGGCAGGTGAGGAGGGCGCGCGCTATTGCCTGGTACGTATCGTGGAGTGTACGCGCGGTGAACTGCCGATTACGATGACCCTGAAGGCCACTCCGCAATATGCCGCAGCATCAAGTGCAGTCTACCTTGTCTCCGAGAACACGGGGGCCGTCATCTCCGGTGGAGAACAACACCTGGGCCTGGCCATAGTGGGCACGCATCGCTTACCGTCATTTTCTATGACTGTCGAGCAAGGCGCCGAGGCCATGAACCCCACCGTTATCGCATCGGCTACACTCCGTCAGGGTGAACGCCTACTGTTTGCTGTAGGCATGGCCAGCACCGCTCAGGCAGCACGAACGCTTGCGGAGTACACGTTATGCCAGTATGACTTCGAGGCAGCGTTGACTCATACGCTGCGCTGTTGGCACACATGGGCGACACGTTGTACCTACCGGGGCCCATACGCCGCGTGGGTGCAGCGCAGTGCGCTGGTCCTGAAAATGATGACCTATGCACCGACGGGAGCCATTATCGCTGCACCGACCACTTCTCTGCCCGAAGAGTTGGGTAGGGTACGCAACTGGGATTACCGCTACACCTGGCTACGCGATGCCACCTTCACCCTCTATGCGCTTGGCGTGCTTGGTTATACGGAGGAGACTCGTGCGTTCACGTACTGGCTGCGCCGTCTCCCTTGCGCGAGTGGTGAGGACCTACAGATCATGTACAGTATTCGAGGTGAGCGCGACCTGGCCGAGCAGGAACTATCCCATCTTAGCGGCTATCGTAGTTCTCGTCCGGTACGTATCGGGAACGGGGCAGCACATCAGAAACAACTGGACATTTTCGGAGAAGTGCTCGATTGCATCCATTTCTATCGGCGTCAAGGAGGCTTTGAGCGCTATGGTGAGGCGCTGGATGGCCCCATGTGGGAGATGATGCGTACACTGGTAGAGCATGTGTGTGCCCACTGGCACGAACCTGACAGCGGCATTTGGGAGGTGCGCGGCAGCCCACGTCATTTCGTGTATTCCAAGGTCATGTGCTGGGTTGCGCTCGACCGTGGAATTCGAGCGGCCCAACAACTACGCCAGGAGGCCGATCTTCCCCGCTGGTGTAACGTCCGTGACCAAATTCGTGCCGACATTCTGGCCCGGGGATATAACACAACGTTAGGGTCTTTCACCCAGGCATACGACGATACAGTCTTGGATGCTTCAAACCTGCTGCTGCCGCTGGTCGGGTTCATTCCCCCGAATGACCCCCGCATGCGCTCAACGGTCGAGCGCATCATCGAACAACTCACCGACGAGCATGGTTTCGTTTATCGGTACCACTCTTGTGACGGAGTGGCCGGTCGCGAGGGGACCTTTACGATCTGTACCTTCTGGCTCGTAGATAACCTGACAATGCAAGGACGTGTGACAGAGGCTCGCTCGCTCTTCGAGCGTCTACTTACCTATGCGGGGCGCTTAGGCCTGTTTTCCGAGGAGATCGACTCACGCGACAACATGGCATTGGGTAACTATCCCCAGGCTTTCACGCACATCGCTCTCATCAACAGTGCCCTCAATCTACAAAAAGCCGAGCGGCGCCTCACTGAACACCACACCGATCCGATCATGGCAGCAATCAAGCTGCAAGAGCCCAGGCAGTAGACAGCTGTCGACTGGCTCCAACCCTTCTCAATATCCTCTTGTTTTGTCCACCACGTTGTAGAGCGACTCGCCCGCTAGATAAGAGAAGTCGTCACATCGGCTTTAGCAGACTTGGACTTTCCCTATCCTGTCTCCTCACATGATAACATTATATACTAGACAGAAGAGACTCCCTGATGTGGGACAACCAAGATACGCTAGAAGTCACAGGAATATCGGCCAATGGTGTGAATGTTAATATTTGTATATACGCATTCAAGTACACACAATCTAGAGAGGAAGAAAACATTTTGAGCATTCACAACGATTGGAGAGAGAACCGGCCTGCTCAAGATGAGCCACCTTCAGCGCTACCACCTGGTACTTCAGCGCCCGACTTTACCTTACATAGTACGCCTGATCAATCGGTTTCTTTGAGCGACTTTCGCGGTCAACCCGTGATTCTCGCCTTCTATCCTGCCGATTGGAGTCCAGTATGCGGTGACCAAATGGCCCTCTATAACGAGGTCCTGCCGGAGTTTCGCCGCTTCAATGCCGAGTTGATCGGCATCTCAGTCGATGGTGTCTGGTGTCACGCAGCTTTTGCCAAGAACAGGAATTTGCACTTTCCCTTGCTCGCAGACTTCGAGCCCAAGGGGACAGTCGCCAAAAGGTATGGGGTGTATCGTCGACCCGATGGGACGAGTGAACGAGCCTTATTTGTGCTTGATGCCCAGGGGATTATTCGCTGGAGCTATGTCTCTCCTGTAGGTATCAACCCCGGTGCGGATGGTATCTTGACTGCCCTTGAAGCGTTGAAGACGGAGGAGACCTCTCAATGACACAAGAATCAGGAACTGCCAAGCTCACTCTGCCAGTAGGTCAGCGAGATCATAGGCGAGGACCAGAAACCGCCCAGGTGACATTGATGGAATACGGTGATTATGAGTGTCCCTATTGTGGAAAGGCCTATCCCATCGTCAAGGAGATTCAGCGACGATTGGGGGAGCGGCTGTGCTTTGTCTTTCGTAACTTTCCCCTTACCCAGATACATCCACATGCTGAGCATGCAGCGGAAGCCGCGGAAGCTGCCGCTGGACAAGAGAAGTTCTGGGAGATGCACGACCACCTCTTTGAGCATCAACAGGCACTCGACGATGCGCATTTAGTCCAATACGCTATCGCACTCAACCTTGATAAGGACACGTTCGTGCGCGAGATGACTGAGCACGTGCATATCAATCGCGTGCGCGAGGATTTCCTGAGCGGTGTACGAAGTGGAGTGAACGGCACGCCAACATTCTTCATTAATGGTGTACGCCACGATGATTCTTATGAACTGGAGACGCTCCTCGCTGCAATCGAGGCCGCAATGAATTCCTAAAGGAAAGGCCGCAGCTTCAGTCCGCCGACTGAGCTGTGTAAAAAGGGTTATAGCTGATGCTGCGGAATCGCTGCTATCACGGTTGGAATGCGCCAGGAGCACCTGGTTCGTCCAAAATGCTTGCTTGACCGCCTTTTACCACCACAACGCATCTTTCTGGGGGAGAGACTTCTCTTCCTTGTACTCTTACATCAAAGCCCTGGGTCGTGTCGTCACTAAAAATTTCAGAAACAGAGACAATATCATCCATTCTCACGCCCAGATAGTCGACGGCACATTCCTTTACCTTCTGTAAAACTTGATCGTCCATAGCACTCCGTCCTTTCTCAAGGCCCCTATCGGATGAACCCCATGCTTTACTATGTCAAATCATCGCGTTGAAGATATTGTATGTGATGTACATGGGAGAAGCAATAGTATGTATTTCTGGGGTTGGCTATCGGCTTACTTGTCGTGTAAGAAAAGAGCAATATCTCAAATACACAATAAAAGGCGAACGCACCAGCGCAGGTCAATCCCTGCTCCCACCACTCTAGAATCTGTATTCACAGTCCGTATATGGTAGGGGCGACCCTCGCGGTCGCCCCATAGGCGTCAAGTTAAGGCCGACGGCCAGGATGGAGGCCAGCCCCATCCCTCCTCTACACGAGCCTGGCAAGAGGGTTCTTCCTACTCTAGTAGGGGCGCACCCTGGCGGTCGCCCTCGGGGTGGGGCGGCGACTCTGTTGCCCTCGCTCGTTTAACTTGACGCCTATGAGGCGACCCTCGCGGTCTCCCTGGCGCGATCGCCCTGACACGATCAACCTAACCAGTCACCTCAAGGCAAATCCCTATGCTCGCTCAACCGCCCTCGTGATAGCCCGGCGCGCCATCACAATGGCCATCTGGGCTCGATATTCCTTAGAGCCATGGATATCCGACACCAACTCCAGCCCATCCGCAGCGTGGCTGGCAGCCTCGGCTATCGTGGCCTCGTCGAGTTTCTTCCCAACCAGAGCCGCTTCCACATTGCTTGCCCGTGTTGGCTTGACCGATGCACCCGTGATGACTACACTTGCCGATGAGCAGGTGCCGTCAGTATCCAGCGTAATGACTGCTGCGCAACCAACTACAGCGTAGTGTGAAGCCTTATTGGCGAGCTTCTCATACGCACTGCCAGTGCGAGCAGCAGGTTTGGCGAAACGAATTTCAGTGACAACCTCGTCCGGCTGCAGCGCAGTCTGGAACAAATCCATGAAGAAATCGTCAGCCTTTATGGTACGCACACCGTTCGGCCCTTTCGCCACAATATCAGCCTTCATTGCCAATACCATGCCGGGTGTATCAGCGGCTGGATCGGAGTGAGCAACGCTACCGCCAATGGTGCCCCGGTTACGTACTTGCTGATCGCCGATCAGCTCTACTCCCTCTGGCAACAAGGCGAAATATTGCTTGATAAGGTCCGAATTCTCAATTGTCACATACCTCGTCATGGCACCAACTGCCACTGTCCCATCATCCTCACTGATATACGAGAGGCCACTGATCTTGCCTAGATCAATCAGATGTCCAGGCTGCGCGAGGCGTAGTTTCATCGTGGGTAACAGGCTATGCCCGCCTGCCAGTAATTTGGCATCGTCACCGTACTGTTGTAGGAGTGCTATAGCCTCATCCACCGACGTAGCGGGATGGTAATCAAATGCTGCTGGAACAGACATATTGTTTTCTCCTTCTTTGCTTACTGCTGGTGCATGACCTTCCACAGCTTCTCCGACATGTACGGCATATCAACATGCGCAACACCCAACGCGTCAGCAATTGCATTCGCAACTGCCGGGGTGGAGCCGATAGTACCGGCCTCACCAACACCCTTGACACCAAGGGGGTTCACAGGGGACAAGGTAACAGTGCTCTCAGTCTCAAAATCGGGAAGCTCTGTAGTGAGGGGCATGGCATAATCCGTCAGAGTTGCTGTCAGAAGTTGTCCATCCTCACTATAGACAGCTCCCTCATACATGGCCTGACCAATGCCCTGAGCAAGACCACCATGAACCTGACCCTCAACTAGCAATGGATTGAGCTGGCGTCCACAGTCGTCAACAGCTATGAAGCGCGTAATCTTCGCCTCACCGGTATCCTTGTCCACCTCGACCACGCAGATATGCGTGCCGAAAGGGAAGGTATTCGAGAGCGGTTCCCAGAAGGCCGTCGTCTCCAGGCCGGGTTCGATACTCGGATGCAGCGTATTGGAGAAGTTAGCCGCCATGGCTACATCGTTAAAGGTAACAGATTTCTGCGGTGAACCAGCTACAAAGAACTTGCCATCCTCCAGTGTCACGTCAGAAGCGCTCGCCTCTAGCATGTGGGCAGCGATCTGCTTCATCTTCTCCTTCAACCTTTGAACAGCATGATAGAGAGCTGTACCACCCACCGCAGTGGTGCGACTTCCATACGTGCCACGTCCCTCTGGCGTGGAGTCTGTATCGCCATGCATGATCATTACATTGTCTATCGGTATCGAAAACTCATCAGCGACAATCTGGGCAAACGTGGTTTCCTCGCCTTGTCCATGGGGAGACGAACCGGTGTAGACCATCACGGTGCCACTGTTCTCGACACGCACGCGAGCGCTCTCATAGAGACCAATCGGCGCCGACCCCTTGGGACCAATGCCGCAGGCCTCAATATAGGAAGAGAGACCGATACCCATCAGTTTGCCCTCGGCGCGTTTCTGAGCCTGCTCAGCACGCAGGTTCTGATAACCCGCAAGCGCCAGTGCTTTGTCCAGGGCGGCCTCGTAATCGCCACTGTCATATACGGCCCCGGCAGCCGACTTGTACGGGAACTGTTCCGGCTTAATGAAGTTGAGCCTGCGTACCTCTGCCGGGTCCTTGCCTAGTTCACGCGCCACCAGGTCAATGGCTCGCTCTATGATGAATGCCGCCTCGGGACGACCCGCTCCACGATAGGCATCGGTGGGAGTTTTGTTCGTGAAAACGATATCACCACTGATGTGCACTACTGGAATATCATAGGCCCCACAAGCCACCGGGAACCCTAGGGCTATCATGATTATATCGGTGAAAAGCTGTGAATACGCTCCCAAGTCAGAGATGCCGTAAAGCTTGAGGCCTGTGATCTTGCCGTCCCTGGTCGCAGCAACCTCTACATAGTCAATCTGGTCGCGTCCATGGATCGTCGCAACCATATTCTCGCTGCGGTCCTCAATCCACTTGACAGGACGCCCAGTCTTCATAGTAGCGTAGGCCGCCATCATTTCCTCGGGATAGATATTGAGCTTGGAGCCGAAGCCACCGCCAACTTCCGGTACGACCACACGCACCTGGTGCTGGGGAAGTCCAACTAGCGCCGACAGGATATTACGCAGTATATGCGGAATCTGTGACGAACTCCACACAGTAAGCTTCTTATCCACCTTGCGGAACTCTGCTACCACCCCGCGTGTCTCCATAGCGTTAGGAATGAGTCGTTGATTGACCAGGCGTTGTTTGACAACCACACCACCATCGGCCTTTGTCTGATCGAAAACCTTGTCGATCTCATCCGTCGGCGGGTGTATCCCCATGGCAACGTTCGTGCCGAATTCTTCGTACAGCACTGGTGCATCAGGCTGCATGGCCTTCTCTAAATCGATGGCGGCTGGCAGCGGCTCATAATCGACCTCGATCAAGTCGCGCGCATCGCGAGCTGTGTAGCGGTCGTCCGCAATGACAACCGCGACAGGATCACCATAGAAACGTACCTTGCCCTCGGCCAGTGGGCCACGGATGCCCATACCTTTTTCCATCAGTCCCAGCGGAGCGGCAACGGCAACATTGCCCACTGCACCTTTCACGTCTTCTGCTGTGTAAACCGCTACTACGCCAGGATGGTTACGGGCTGCTTCAGTGTTAATGCCGTTAATACGTGCATGTCCATAAGGGCTTCGAAGCACTGCCATGTGGAGCATTCCGGGAAGCTTGATATCATCAACGTAAGTCGCCCGACCAGTTATCAGGCGCGGGTCTTCACGCCTTTTAATAGGCGTACCAACCATTGCTGCAACACCCATGTGTATGCCTATCCTTTCTCATCACAAATAACTGAAGGCATGCAGTCTCTTCAGCTCAAGTGTGTTTGTTCTACTGCTACTCACCCCCGCCTACTGGCGCGGCAGCCTCTGTACGCATCTGTTCAGCAGCATACTGGACAGCGCGCACAATGTTCTGGTAGCCTGTGCAGCGGCAGATGTTCCCCTCGAGACCTTTGCGTATCTCAGCTTCGGTCGGGTTGGGATTGTTCTTGAGCAGTTGATACGAGGCCATAATCATACCAGGAGTGCAGAAGCCACATTGCAGGCCATGCTTCTCCCAGAAGCCTTCCTGGATTGGATGCAGTTCACCCTCGGGGGCAAGTCCCTCAATAGTTGTCACTTCACAGCCATCTGCCTGCACTGCCAGCACCGTACATGCCTTGACTGATTCGCCATTAAGCAATACTGTGCAAGCTCCGCACTGCGAGGTATCACAACCGATGTGAGTTCCTGTGAGGTCTAAAACATCGCGTAAATAATGTACTAGCAACAAACGGGGTTCAACCTGTGATTGGTGTTGCTGGCCATTCACAGTGACGGTGATTTCGCGCTTCATCGCCATCGATGGTCCTCCATTTGCTTTAATCACGTTATGCTCCTGCCTTTAGCATAAACAGTGAGCAAACGTGACAAACTTATTCAAGACAAATCGGACATGGATTTGTGCGCATCAGGCTTGTAATCCCTGCTTCGCATGTGAACAACGTTGTTTGCTTGCTGCCATACTCACCCGGTTATTTCAACGTTCGATGCAATACATGGCTCCGCTGAAGGTCTCATTCGAGGACAAAAACGTAAACTTTCGATTGCTCCTTTCTTATGAGGTAGGGTAACGTTACAACTTCTAGTTGTGGATACGTTGGTTTGTTACATGCAGCCTCTGGCAACACTCCACCCCTACAGAAAAGGCAGGTAACGCTTTAGAGCGTATCATACAGGAAGCTACATGTCAATTGCTGTTTATACCTTTTTCCGTTCACATTTTTATCCTCCCCTTGCATATATATAGTACAATGTACACTAACTCATTTGAAAATATGAATTAAACGAGGGAGTGGAAATGCATCGCCGGGCTCCGCTTATTCATCCTGGACTCATGACCGATCTCTATCATCCAGATTCCGCATTTGTCTCATGGCGTACTGGACTCAATGGTCTCACTACCTTTGATCTCTATACGCGTTCAGCGCCTTTCGGAGGCGCTTATCTGCTCGTAGCAGGCGTAGAGGCTGCCCTGGAATTTGCCCAGGCGTTTCATTATACTCCTGAAGACTTACGCTTCCTCGCGCACATTCGCGATTATGACTCCGCTTTCCTCGATGAGTTAGCGACCCTCCGTTTCACCGGAGAAATCCTGGCATTACCGGAAGGTACTATCGCTTTCCCCAACGAGCCAATTCTGCGCGTCACCGCCCCATTTCGCGAGGCGTTATTGTTGGAATCCGGTCTACTCCAGGCCATTAATCTTTCCACCCTTATCGCCACGAAGGCCTCTCGTATCGTCTACGCCGCAGAACAGGGCCATCCACGCCGGGTTGCAGAATTTGCTTTCCGCCGAGCACAGGAGCCCTTAACCGTGGCACGCGCCTCCTACATTGGAGGATGTGCCAGCACATCTCTACTCAATGCTGCCTATGAGTTCCGTCTGCCCGCGACTGGCACCGTTCCGCACGCCTTGATTGAACTGTTCCCTACAGAAGAGGAAGCGTTTGAAGCCATCGCCGCTGCTTACAACCGCTACACACTATTGCTCGACACTTACGACCCACACCATGCTATTCATACGGCCATCGGTGTCGCTTTGCGCTCGCAAGAAACCCTTGGGCATACACTCGCTGCTGTACGTCTCGATAGCGGCGATATTGTTGCAGACAGCATATACGTGCGTGAACAACTTGACAAGGCAGGATTGAACAATGTGCGCATTCTCGCTAGCGGTGATCTTGATGAATGGAAGATTACTGACCTCCTAAAGGCGGGGGCTGCCATTGATTCGTTTGGCGTGGGTACCTCGCTGGGTGCCGGAATCGGCTCAGCAGAGCGAGGTATCGAGGGGGGAGCTCTAGGTGGTGTTTACAAGGAAGTCTGGTACGTTGACGACGAAGGCAACGAGTATCCCAAAGTAAAAACCGCCGGAGCTAAATCCACCTGGCCTGGCAAAAAAGAAATCTATCGGCATCCTCATTGGGAAGAAGATGTCATCCAGCTCTCGCACGAACCACGCCCCGATAATTATCAAAGGCTGCTACGACCCGTCATGCGCAATGGTGAGACGATCCCAGGCAGCCTTCCGCCTCTTTCCGAAATCCGTGAACTTGCACAGCAGAATCTACAAATGCTGCCTGCACCCTATCGTGCACTAACTATTGATAAACCCTACCCCGTCCGCTTCAGCGAGGGTTTGCATGCGCTTCTCCAGCAAGCAATGCAATCAATGGGAAATACCATATAGCACTTTTTATGCTATTGACTACACTTTAATACATGTGTTTTTCTAATGCAAATTTAATCTTAGCTACTAACTTTAAAATGCACTTAGAATTTCTATTGTTGACTTGTAATGTAACCTTTCCGTACATTAAGCTCTATATGACATAGTCTGAGATGGTAGTTCAGGAACTATTCAAAAATACATCAGGCATTAACGAAAGGAGTTACATACACATGATTCAAGATTGGGGTACGGCGATATTCAACGCCTTATCAAATGCGGTGAATCTCATCCTCACCTTCATTCCCAGGTTCATTGGCTTCTTAGTCATTCTAATTGTAGGATGGATTATAGCTGCGTTGCTAGAGAGGGCTGTAACTTTTCTATTACGCAAAGTTGGCTTTGATCGCATGTCCAACCGTATTGGCCTGACACGCTTCGAGCAGCGCATGGGCGTCACTTTGGATTCCGCCGGAATTTTAGGAAAGATTGTGTTCTGGTTCATCCTGCTGATTTTCCTGGTTCCAGCAGCAGACGCCCTCGGCCTCCCGGCCGTGAGCAACATCCTGAACACACTGGTAGCCTACATTCCAAATGTGTTCGTTGCCATTCTGGTCCTGTTCCTAGGCACATTGGCCGCCACCTTCGTGGCTGACATTGTGCGCGGCGCGGTCGCCTCAGCAAATATCGGCAACCCGGGCATTTTTGCCGGCATAGCCCGCTGGGCTATCATTGGCTTTTCTGCCCTCATCGCCCTTGAGCAATTGCAAATCACCCCCACGCTGATCAATGAGCTGTTTGGCGCAATTGTTGCCGCCGTAGCTATTGCTTTCGGCCTGGCGTTTGGTCTGGGCGGACAGGATGCAGCACGCAGGTGGCTTTCTCGTGGTGAAAGCTCAGTCACTATTGCCGCATCACAAATCAGTGCTCAACAACAGATGGATAACGCAAGGGCTGCACAGGCGCAAGCCGACCAGGCGCGTACCTATCAGCAACAACAGCAGGCCCAGGCTCAAGCGCAAGCCTATCAGCAACAGCAAGTGGCCCAGCAGCAGCCTTCTCCGCCACAGTATCCTGACGTACCGACTGAGCAGACACCACCGTATACACGTACAAATCCTCGCCAGTAACTCGTTTTCGGATAGAGTTGCTTGCACACAAAACAAACGCCTCGAGCTAGTAACGTTACTAGCTCGAGGCGTTTGTTTTGTGTGCAAGCAACCGTTACTTTTCCCGCAAGTATACCGCAAACGGCTACAAACCCATTGCTCCCAACTTCACGCTAAAGGAGTTCCTGTATGGATGAAAGCAACCTCGACATGAGCCGCATTGCACTTATCTATTCGTAAACGTTACAATGGTAGCAGCAGAATAGTTTTGAGCAAGGGAGCACGGTAATATATGGCTGATGGTGCTGTCCAACCGGACATCGATCATATGAATGAGCCTGAGAATACCACCAGCAAGAATACGACTTTAAATGAAGTAGAAACACCGCCAGTAGCATTATCTGATTCTCGACCGGTAGTAATTTGGACTCCCCGCTTCATAGTGATTTTCGCACTCACGCTTGTGCTGGGCCTGAGTACAGAGAGCCTGCTAACCGAGGAGTGGCTAGCTGGATTCTATACTGGACAGTGGGTATTCCAGGCACACGTCATATTCAACTGCTTATGCTGGCTGGCCTTGTCAATTCTTGCACGCTCAAGTTGGATTCGCATCGGGGGCATTTTTGGATGCATCTGGGCACTATTTTTGACTTGGAATATAGCTCTCAGTACGCTACATCCTGATCCCTCTTCCCCAGTTCTTGCTCATGTCAATGCCGCAACCTGCATTGCCTTGCTTGGCTCTTATATTTGCCTCTCGATTAACAGAACACCCTTTAGTCGCCTCGATGCCTGGTTCTTTGGACTAGCCCCTATTGCTGCTATCATCGCAGTTGCGTTTATCTTTTTATTGGCTCCTGCCTTTGACCGTTCTCTGAGCACGCTTGAAAGCGCTATAGCCACCACAGCATTGGTACTCTCTCTACTCGTGTGGTGGATACGCCCCACTTCCTGGAAAGCTCAGCCCGGCCCGGCATTCCTTTTCGGCTGCGTTCCTTTAATCCTCCTCCTTCTGGCTATACCCAACATGGGATTCCCCTCGTCAAATTTTTTCCTCCCACATATAGTGCTCTATCCCAACCCGAACCTGTCGACCAACGAGGCAAATTTCTTTTTCTCACAGTTGGCGCTTCTCTGTCTCCTTCTGGGAACTATGCGACTAATATTTTGTGAAGTACGCAATTGACCCCGCTGTACAGATGAACTATACTGTGCTTAACATTCGTGTAAAATGCTTCACAAGTGTGGAAAAACGAGACAGGTTAAATTTTAATGCGAGGTGCATCATGTCCACCTACGATAACTATACGGGAAGACTTTCTCCCCAATCGATTTTACATCAGCATTACCTCATTGTTGGCCAGGCAGGCCGTGGTGGCATGAGTGCCGTTTATCAGGCTGTAGATATACAGTCAGGTAACCGCCATGTTGCCATTAAAGAAATGAGCCAGGGGCATCTTAACCCTGACGAGCTTGTTGCCGCAACGGCACGCTTTCAACAGGAAGCCGCTCTACTCAGCTCGCTGCATCACCCCAATCTACCTCACATTTATGACGCATTTAGCGAAGGTGGCCGCTCCTACCTGGTAATGGAATACATAGACGGCAAAACGCTAATGCAGATGCTTAAAGCTTCTGGCAGACGTGGGCTTCCTGTAGCGCAGGTGCTTGACTATGCAATCCAGTTATGTGACGTCCTTGCATATCTCCACTCGCAAAATCCACCGGTCATTTTCCGCGATCTTAAGCCGACGAATGTGATGGTAATGGAGAATGGACATGTTGTGCTAATTGATTTTGGCATTGCGCGTTTCTTCAAAGAGGGCCAGGAGCAAGACACTGTATTCCTTGGTTCACCGGGCTATGCCCCACCAGAGCAGCACGGCACCTCGCAGACAAATCCCCGCTCCGACCTTTACGCCCTTGGCGCAACTCTCCATTGTTGTCTGACTGGCAGAGATCCTTTCCTTGCAGAAGATCGCTTCGCGTTTCCACCCGTGTATCAACTGAACCCCTTGGTCCCTGCCGAACTCGACCAACTCATCCAGCGCATGGTGTCAATGGATGAGTGGCAGCGTCCAACCAGCGCTCTGGAGGTGCAACAGGCGCTGATCAGAATCAAACAGCAGGCAGCCGAGGCCACAACTGGCTTGAATCCCGTTCTTGCTTCGGCCCCAACCCAATATAACCAGCCAGCCCCAGCTCCTACACAGGCAGCAATGCACCCTCCAACAGTACCAGTGAGCACTCCACCCACTTCACCACCATCATCCGCTTACAATCAAGTACCCTCGTTAGCCCCTACTCCGCGGGCAAGAAGTTCCTCAAGCATTGCAGCGGTCTGGACTCCTCGCTTTATCGCTCTGTTTGGATTAATGCTCGCCCTGACGGTTGTTGGCAGTATTATTGCATTCAATATCCCTCAACCTTACGGACCAAATAACCCGGGGCCAGGACTAGATCACGCTGTTGAACTTGGTTTATCGGTACTCTTAATTCTGGTTGCTATAGTAGCAATTGCGTTCGTGGGCAACGGCATTGCAATCGGCATCTTAGTCTTGACCGCACTGTCGGCGTTACTTGCCGGTTTTGCTTTCTTTATCCAAACGTTAAACGACATTCAGCCACTGCCATCTGTCCTCCTACAACTTTTTCCATACGCGAATCTACTCCTAACGATTGGTTTGGCAGCCGCTGCCATCATTTCACTGCTATGGCTGACGCGCCCGTATACCCTGATAAACCGTATCATACTTCTGGTAGTTTTTGGAGGGGCCGCGGTTTGCGCTTTCTTGCAATTCTCAAGCATCGATACCGATGTACTCAAGCACATCGAGTTGCTCATATCTCTAATTCTCCTTATCCAGGGAGTGCTGATCGCAGCGCAGGCAGAACGGGTAAGAAGTGTGAAGAATAGTCACTGAGCACGAATGCTTTATAGCGACTATCTTGCATTTGCTAACTCTTTGTAAGAACCTACACATAATTCCGCAACCGCTGGTAAACCAACTGGCCCATCCCAGGTACCGGACTGCCCCGGTAATCCTGAATTAACTGCGGATAACCACAAGGCGAACCCTGCACCACCCACGCCCACGCTACCCAACCAATCTGGTGAGCATCAAAGTATGTAAGCAGTTTACTAATATAGCTCGTGCCACAATCGTACTCTCCGCTTTCAGCAGACATAACCGCGTATTTATTGCTGATCGCTCCAAATGAGGCATCCCACATACCTGGCTGCTTCTCTGGATACGGATAGGGGTGAGTATCATAAACGACATTGGAGCCTTTAATGGGATATTTAGTGATTTGGCTCAAATTATAACCCCAATCCGTGCCAGCCACCAGCACCAGATTCGTAGCCCCGGTACTACGTACAGCATTAACCAATGCTGGCATTCCCACACTTGCAAATGTCAGCTTCTTCACACAATGACAGTCGTCAGAAAAAGTGGTATCAGTGATCCTACATGGCGATGCCCAACATGACCAACTCGGAGGATGCGGCTCATTGTACAGTTCGAACAGTACATTACTGTAGCCCTTATAAATACTTGCGACCTGCTTCCAGAACGTCACGCTATCGGCATCCGGCATCGACCAGGGACCACCTGCTTGTAGCGAACGCCCAGCACCATCAGACCAATGCAAATCAAGAATCACGTTCAGCTTGAGCGCAGTGAGTGTATTCACTGTCTGCTTGATAAGCGCCTGGTACTGCGAAGCGAAACACCTCTCCGATGATTGCCCATGCAACCAGATGCCTTCCGACATCGGAAGCCTGACCGTATTTGCTCCCCAATACGTTACAGCCTTCGTATTCGTACCTAAACCAATATAAGATAGTTCTTTAGTGCCAAAATGCCCATCACCCCAGCATGAGTATTCCAGGCTGTCCCGGCCAACTCCGTGAAAAAGATAACTTTTTCCATCGGCACCCAGGATAGCCTTTCCTTTCACTCTATATGGCCCCTTTGACTGTCTGTTATCTGGCGAGGGGCTCTTCGTTGCTGTCGCACTGGCAGTAAGTGTATGAAATGTAGAAGCATGAGCCTGGTTATATGCTCCTACTGCACGTAGTGGGCTAAACCAAATGAGCCCCACCGCTAGAACTACTAGCACTACGAAACCCAGTAATACAGCTTTAAAAGAATATGGCATGCAATATGTTCCTCCGTACAATCACAATGACAAAAGATGACGAGTTATTCGTCTGTTTCTAGTAAACGGCAAAATAAAGCAATATCTACATAGTTCTCCCAGAGGGGGGACGGATCGGGCAAACCTCTATGCCTCCTGGAATTCGCAGTTGGAGACTCTACGTGACATGCTGGAATCGACCGATGAGAAATAAAAAAAGGAGCACAAACCAATTAAGGTATTTCATTGAAAGGTGGGGATCACGGTCAAAGTTAATAGCATTGAGCTGTATGAGCAAAAACTAATGACATAGCTCCCATCTTGGTGTATAATACCGTGCTTAGAAGTATCGCAGAAGTTTCTCAGCAAAGCAGCTAACGAAGCTGATAACATGTAACATTAATTATCCATGCTCGGAGAGGGGCAACGCGATGACCACGACCACCAGTATTGCGCGAGGGAAATATCACATCTGGACTGTTGGCTGCCAGATGAACCAGGCTGACTCCCAACGCATCCAAACCATCCTCGATGAATTGGGTTGGGAAGAAACCAGCATGGATCAGGCTAACCTCGTGATCCTCAATACGTGTAGCGTGCGCAAAGCGCCCGAAGAGAAGGCCCATAATCAGCTTGCTCAATTGAAACATGCCAAGGCCAAACGCAGCGATTTGCTTGTCGCAATGATGGGCTGCATGATCGGCAATCAAAAGACTATCGATGACCTGAGCAAACGTTATCCACATATCGACCTGTTCATGAAAGTCGAGCAGGCCGATATTCTGCCTCGTTTCCTGGAGGAGCGCTGGACACCTATCTCTGGTGCCGGTTGTCTGGATATCGAATTTTTGCCCCCCAACGAGGAAATATCTGTAGAGCCTATCGAGCGCATCCTACCAACCTTCGCAACCTCGACCAACACGGTAGGGAAGCATACCGTACTACCCATGGCAATAACGCCTAAACCTGGTGAGCGTACTGCTCATTATCCAACGAAGATCGAGCCCGCACAGGTGAGCCCGACTGCGTGGCTCCCCGTTATTCTCGGCTGCAATAAGGTTTGCACCTACTGTATCGTGCCATATCGCCGGGGACGCGAACGCAGCCGACCCATTGAAGAATTAGTTTCCGAGGCCAGTTCGTTAGTAACTAAGGGAGCAAAGGAACTGACGCTGCTGGGCCAAACCGTTGAAGCTTACGGGCTAGATTTGCCGGAAAAACCAGACCTTGCAGTCCTTATGAGCCATCTCAGTGAGATTGACGGATTGAAGCGGATCCGCTTCATGACTTCGTATCCACGTCATATGACCGATAGCATGATTGAACGCATGGCGACCTTACCTAAGGTTTGTGAACATGTCAATATCCCCGTCCAGGCTGGTGACGATGCCACTCTCAAGCGTATGAAACGCGGCTATACAATTGACGAGTACCGCAATCGTATCGAGCGCCTGCGCGCATTATGGCCAGGTGTTTCACTTTCTACCGACATAATCGTAGGTTTCTGTGGCGAAACCGAGAAAGAGTTTCAACACACACTCGACCTGCTTGAAGAGATTCGCTTCGACGTTGTGCATGTAGCGGCTTACTCAGTTCGTCCTGGAACAGTGGCTGCGCGTTGGGAAGATGATATACCACTGGCCGAAAAGAAGCGCCGTCTGCACATGGTTGAAGAGGTGCAGGCACGTATGGCTTTCGAACTGAACCAGCAATTTATCGGCAAAATCGAAGAGGTACTGGTTGAGGATACAAACAGCACCCATGGTCGACAGCAATGGAAAGGACGCAATCGTACTAATAAATGGGTGTTCTTCCCAGAACCGGGAGCAGAGGTACTTAAGGATGGACAAACGCCTCGCAGCATTAAACCTGGTGACCTGGTGCAAGTGCGCCTCGAACGGGCAACTGCCTGGTCCTTGCAGGGTAGCGCGGTTGCGCTATAATATGCTGACTTCATTACACATCCTTAGCACGGATGGAGGAGATGTTCGATGACACAAACACAATCGGCTGAAGAGAAGGCACGACTGAAAAAACAATGGACAGAATTGGCTATTCAACAAGCGTTGGCAAGTCAATGGGAAGAAGCAGTAATTACAAACAAGAATATCTTGAACCTTTTTCCCTATGAGCCGGATGCTTATAACCGTCTTGGCAAGGCGTATAGTGAACTTGGGCTGTATAACGAAGCTCGACAAGCATACTCACAAACGCTCAAATATAGCCCAAACAACACCATTGCCAAGAAGAATCTACATAGGCTCTCTCTTCTTCAGGAAGAACCTGTGCAGATTCTTGCGGGAGCTGAGCGCATTGATCCCCGGCTCTTTATCGAAGAGACCGGGAAAACTGGTACGACCGACTTGATCAACATTGCCCCGTCTGCTGTTCTTGCAAAAGTGGGCGTTGGCGACAAAGTACAACTGCGTGTAAGTGGACATACGCTACTTGTGCGAAACACGGCAGGTGAAGATATCGGGCAAATTGAACCTCGTCTAGCTAACCGTTTGATTAACTTTATGGAAGGTGGTAATCGTTACGCCGCCGCGATCCTTGCTATGGAAAACGGACAGGTACGCTTGATTATTCGCGAGGAGTACCAGCATCCAAGCATGTTTGGTAAGGTTAGCTTCCCATCCCAGGGTGGTGGAGAACCAATCCGTGCCTATACCAAGGATAGTTTGATACGCTACGACCGTGAAGATGAAGAAGACATGGGCAACGAGGACGAATACTATGATGGTGGCGACGAAACCGAGGAAATGACCGAGATCGATTTCGAAGGCAGCATCGAGGGCGAAGAATAAATGAAGGGAAGAGTAGTATGAACAAGACGAAAAAAGTGGCATGGCGCAAACATCGCATTAAGGCCAAGAAAAACGAAGAAAAGCGCAAAGCGCAAAAAGCCAGTGGCACCGCTGCCACATCACCAGCGCGGCGATAATCGCCGCGCTTCCCTTTTTTTGCATGTGTAATGAATAGATCAACATCCCCAATATCGTCGGCGTCAGTTCGTAACATTCTCACCCTGCTCGTCCCGCTAGAGGCCCAACTCATTGCAGGAGCGGAGGGATTGGATCGCCGGGTAACATGGGCTACTCGCATGAGGGCACGCCTTCCAGCATTTGAAAGTGTGCGTGGGGGAGAACTTGCTCTGCTTGCGCTGTCACAATTGCGCCGCCTTGATGAAACACTGCCTCACCTGCTAAGCAGCCTGCACAAAGAGGGAGTTGCGGCTGTAGCAGTAACCGCTCCTTCCGTTGAAAGCCTGGGAAATGATGCCTTGGCCATTGCCGACCAACTTCACCTTCCATTGCTCTTATTACCGCTAACAGCATCCCTCGAAGAAATAGAACGTGAAGTTATCACCTTTGTTGTCAGCTTCCGTGGTGAGATTGAACGTAAAGCTACCGAGATCTCACATCAATTGATGCAGTTAAGCGTGCAAGGAGTCGGCTTACAGGGAGTATGCGACCGCCTCGCCCGCACTAGCGGCAAGTGGGTCATATTACAGGATGCCAATCAAGAACTGCGCTTTCAGGCTTCTCCACCTGACGGCAATGTGCCTGCTTTGCCCACAACGTTGACGGATGAAGTGCTGTTGCACAAAGGATTGATGCGTATTACTGCACCCATTCAGATACGCCATGAAGTGGTGGGCTACCTATCACTGATCGGAAACGAAGTTGATTTCGACTACCTTGAACGTCTCATCCTGGGCCAGGTAGCGCCAATTCTGGCGCTAGAGTTCGTCCGTGAGCGTGAACGCAGCGAGGTAGAAAGCCGCTACTCCGCAGAGGCATTGATGGATGTACTGCAAGGCAATTATCAGCAATCCGACGAGATGTTAGCACGTGCACGCTTACTTGGTTATGACCTCACAATACCGCAAATCGTCGCCATCCTCGAACTTCCGCCCGAAGAACCTGAATATCCAACTGGCAGCCCTCAAGCACAATGGAACAAAAGGCTACGCGACGAATTACTACGGACGTGGCCTGCTAGCTGGGTATCGAGTGAAGCTCGCCGTGTGATAGCACTGCTTCCCTCGAGTGAAAGCAACGCAGAAGCAGAAAGTGAAAGTGAAAAAGCCATTTTCACACGCCTTGAACGTGTGCAGGCGCGTATGCAGCATGGCAATATCAGTAACGGTAGTTTACCAGTCTATACGGTTGGGATTGGGCGACTGGCGAAAGATGTACAGCAAATACCCCGGTCATTCCGCGAAGCGCAGCAAGCGTTAGAGATCGGACGACGACTTTTTGGGGAGGGTAAACTACATTCATTTGCCAGGTTGGGTATATACAGACTACTTTTCCATCTCTACGGTCATGAAGAGCTCTCCGACTTTTATCAGGAGACTCTTGGCCCTTTGCTCGAATCCGATAGCCGAAGCAACAGTGCACTGATAGAGACCCTTGAAACTTTCTTTCGCTGCAACGGCAATCTAAGTGAAACGGCTCGGGCAATGCACCTGCACCGGAATTCGTTGTTATATCGGTTGGGACGTATAGAGGAATTACTCGGTAGGTCGTTGGAGGATTCAGAATTGCGGCTTTCGTTGCAGATCGCTTTGAAGATACGGCATTTGCGCAAGTGAATTACAAAGCTTACATCCATAAGACACCACCAACTGATATGCATTTTGTCTCTTAAATTGCTCATAATCTGCTGGTAGTCTTTTACTATGCTTTTATCTCAGCCAAACAAAGAGAAGGAGACGCCGGCATGAGTGAGATCGTTGAGCTTTTACGACAGTTGGTAGCTATTGACTCCATCAATCCTGACCTGGTGCCGGGAGGCGCAGGAGAAGAAAAGATTGCCCGTTTCATTGCTGACTGGTTTGAACGAGCTGGTTTAGAGGTTGTATGGGACGAACCAGCGCCTGGGCGCCCAAACGTCATTGGCATCGCACACGGTACTGGTGGCGGCCATTCACTACTGCTCAACGCTCACATGGATACAGTGGGCGTCGTAGGGATGGAGCGGCCACACGACCCATTCATTAAAGACAACCGCTTGTATGGACGCGGGGCATACGACATGAAAGGTGGACTTGCCGCAATCATGGCCGCAGGAGCTGCCGCGAAGAAACTCGGTTTGCGTGGAGACGTGATCGTCACGGCAGTAGCAGACGAAGAATATGCGAGTATTGGAACTAGTTCAATCGTCAACCACTGGCATGCGGATGCCGCCATCGTCACCGAACCAACCGAACTCAATATTTGCACTGCGCACAAAGGCTTCGTCTGGCTAGACATCGAGACCGAAGGAGTTGCTGCCCATGGTTCGCGGCCTGATCTCGGCGTCGATGCCATTGTGCAGATGGGTAAAGTCCTGGTCGGCCTGGAACAATTGGATCGCTCACTTCGCTCTGCTCCCTCACATCGCCTCCTCGGAAGTGGCTCAATCCATGCATCCCTGATCGAGGGAGGGCAGGAGCTTTCAAGTTATCCAAAAAACTGTTCCTTGAGCGTCGAGAGAAGAACCATCCCTGGCGAAACTTCCCCGAAAGTCGAGTCCGAATTACACGGCATTTTCGAAGGGATAGCAGCGTCCGACCCAACCTTCAAAGCCACTGTCAAAACCGGATTGGTACGCGACCCATTCGAAGTCTCCCTGGACGAACCTATTGTGAGGACCGTGTTCAATAAGGCAACCAACATACTCGGACACGAGCCAACAGAAATCGGTCAGACAGGATGGATGGACTCGGCTCTTCTGTCAGCCGCCGGAATCCCTTCGGTCGTCTTTGGCCCTGGGGGAGAAGGCGCCCACGCCATCGTTGAGTGGTCTAATCTTGAGCATGTTGAGCGCTGTGCGGAGATTCTAGTTGCTGTAGCAGAGGAGTTTTGTGCTTATTAGGAGGAAGGCAAACTTGCTATTATTGCCCAAACACCTTGCCACCTGCTGCCTTTAACAGGCGATCACGTATGGCAAGTCCCAAGCCCTGATCGCCAAAATTACGACACAGGATTACTTGCACTTGCGCCTCCTCCAACGCGCGCAATCCCGCAAATAAAGCAGCCGCTACCTCCGGCGGATTTTCTGAACTGCCAAGCGCATGAATTAGTGCGCCACTCTCTCGAAATGATGGGACATCTTCAGCAGCTACAAGCACACCAACACGTTCTCCTCGAGCACATCGACGATGCGCCTCTGCCAGCATCGAGGCACGCATAGCTTCAACAGTGCCATCAAAAAGTAACAACGGAATGGTAGGAGCATAATGCTTGAGTAATTGACCAGGAGCCTTCTTTGCCAGGATATCTTCATTTCCACCTTCCGCTCTAGGTTGCATGGGAGCCTGCACATCAGGTAATTCTGTACGGATCGTCTCCAGGCTGACTCCACCTGGCCGCAGAATTCTTGGTACCTCTGAACAAAGATCGAGCACTGTAGACTCTACCCCTATCTCACATGGTCCAGCATCCAGGATCAGCGGCACCCGGCCGGCGAGATCAACAAATGCATGTTGCGCTGTTGTAGGGCTGACGTGCATGAAACGATTGGCGCTCGGTGCAGCAATCGGTGAACCAAGTGTACGTATTAGTGCTAGCGCCAATGGATGTCGTGGCATACGAACGGCAACAGTTTCTAATCCTGCCGTCACCAGGTGCGGCACACGTGATCCCCTGGGTAATATCAAGGTGAGAGGTCCCGGCCAGAATTTCTTTGCTAGCCATTTTGCCTGCTCTGGAACCGCAGTGGTTAATAGTTCAAGAGTATACTCATCGGCAATATGTACGATCAATGGATCGCTAAATGGGCGGCCCTTGGCCGCAAAAATACGTTCCAATGCAGCTGGCTGAAAAGCATCGGCTCCCAAGCCGTAAACCGTTTCTGTAGGAAAAACGATGATATCACCATTGCGCAATAATTTTGCTGCACGCTCGATTACCGCTGGCTCAGGATGAACCGGATCGACTCCTATCACTTCTGTCTGTATATGCTGTTTATATTGCATAGATGTAAACTCCCTCCCAGCCTTACTACATTCAAATTTTATCAAGAAAGGTTTGTACGAGTATAGCATGTTCTCATCGCTTGCGGTACATCGCCTTTACGTGCTATACTCGATTTCGTTCAATCAATCAACAATTAGGCGCCACTAGAGCGGAATAGATGTACAATTCTGATTTTGATCATCAACCTTCACACAAACTTCGTCGTATTCTCGCTTCAGCAGGTATAGGTGTTTCACTTGTCATGATCCTGGGCGTTGTAGTCTTTAGCGTACGTGCCAGCATCGTACCAGGAATAAACCTGCACTCCCCTGTACAGAGTTCGCCAGGCACAAGCCTTCATCAGGTTCATAATTCCTGCCATACACCATCTCACCTGGCAGGCAACAGCACTCTATCTATTCATTCCGGTGGACTGAATCGCACTTTTCTTGTCCACCTGGCTCCCTCATATGGTAATCAACCACAATCTTTAATGATTAACTACCACGGCTACGACAATACAGCCCAGCGCACAGCTCAACGTACCAATATGGGTGCAGAGGCAGATAAAGCAGGTTTTATCCTGGTTTTCCCTCAAGGTGTCGATAGCCCACCATCATGGAATGCCGGCATCGGGGTACTCGGTCCAACAGGTGACACGGACGACGTGCAGTTCACACGCGACATCATCAGCTATTTCGAGCACAATTACTGCGTCGATCCTCACCGTATTTACGTCACTGGTTATTCACTTGGGGGCGGTATGGCTTATCGCATCGCCTGCACTCTCAGTAATCAAATCGCTGCCTTTGCGACCGTTGCGGGCGCTTACTACCGTATCCCAGGCGGCTGCAATCCGTCCCGGCCTGTTCCGCTGCTAGAAATTCACGGGCAAGCTGATGACTACGCACCTTACAATGGCAACCCTTCTAGGGGCATGACAGCAGTACAGGCATATTTGAATTTCTGGCTTGCTCATGACAGGTGTAGCCCAACAAATAAGGTAATTTTCCAGAGGGCTGATGTCACAGGCATCGAATGGCCACATTGCGCTAATGGCGGCATTGTCCAACATTATCGCATCAGTGATGGTGGTCATACATGGCCCGGCTCAAGCCCTACTCTTGGATTAGGCTACAACACACATACCATTGACGCAAATATTGTCATCTGGAACTTTGTCAGCCGATTTTCAATTTAGTTTGAGTTCCTTGCCACAAGAGAATATGGTGCAACTACCGCGCAAAATGCGCAGTAATTTTTTTGGCGGGCAAGAAGTAACAGAATTAAAGTTTCTCGTCCATCGTCTCTTGGGCCATTATGCCCATAGATTGCTGTCCAACATGCTGTTTACATTGTTTACGATGCTCAAGATAATCATCGAGCATGGTCGCATATCGAAAATCTATAACACTACTCAGTTCCGACCCATCGATCCAGCAAGGTTGCCCCTCAATACTTCCGCGTATCTCGCCGCCGCTAACTACGCCACAATAGACAAGTGTCAATGTACTCATGCGATCAAAGCGTGTACTGGCGTAAGAGTAACAGCCAACTATATGACGTAATTCAACCTGCAAACCTGTCTCTTCCTTGAACTCGCGCTGTGCTGTCCGCTTTGGATGTTCTCGCCAGCGCATAAAGCCGCCAGGAAAGACGAAACCGCCCTCGGGTCGCCGGACTAGTAGAAAACGCCCCTGGTCTTCAACAATCACACAGATACAACCCAGTGGGGGCAAGTTTCCCGCAAGACAAAAGTTGAGGATGTTAAAGCAGATACTCACCAACCGCCTCAAAATCCGATAAAGGATGCGTTTAAGCACGTATAGTTATCCACCCATCTATTTTCTACGCTTATATTATACTCTTATACCCTCTATCCTCGAGAACCCTGACAGAAGCATTGAAGAAAAAAGATGGCCTGGCGGGTGCCAGGCCATCTCAATCCATTGTTCCAACCTATGTATTATCCCTATCTGCATTCAGAAACGCTGCGATAACAGCGAGCAAGATGCGGCCACATCTTGCTCATCTGAAAGTAAGGAAGTATTAGCGGCCCGTGCGTGCCTGGGCTCGGCGTACAAGAGCATCCACGGTCACAGCGATCAACAGGACAGCACCCTCAACCATTTCAGACACATCCGTCCCCTGATTTAGTAGAGCCAGGCCATTTACCAGGCTACCAATAATGAGCGATCCAAGTACAATAGCCCAGACCGATCCACGGCCACCAAAGAGGCTGACACCACCGATGACAGCCGCTGCAATTGCATTGAGCAGCAGCGTTTGATCGATCTGGCTCGCCACAGCGGTACCTCGTGAAGCTAGCAAAATACCACCCATTGCAGCAAGCGTCGAACATAATGCGAAGCACACAATGCGTATACCCACGACATTAATACCTGCGCGGCGAGCGGCTTCGCCGTTACCACCAACAGCATAGACATGACGGCCAAATGAGGTTTTCGTCATGATCAGCCAGAATAGTGCGATCAAACCAAAGAGGATTGCGGTCGAATAAGGCACTCCCTGGTAGCCCTCAAAAACTGCCACTGCTCCCATAACGAGCACTGCGGTTACCACAATCCGAATAACCATCTGTACAAGCGATAACGTTCTAAGACCAGCCCTCTTTCGCCTCACATAGTTATATATGAGTCCAGCGGCATAAAGGAGGACAGCTATAGCCGGCAGGCCAACACCAAGGTAGTCAGGCAAAAAACTCTGAGCGCTACCAGCAATAGCAACGATGAAACTATTGCTAATGATGAGTGTACTTTGCCCGGCTAGCAGATTGAGCAGAAGTCCTGCATACCCGATGGATGCAGCCAGTGTCACAATAAATGAGGGAACGCGCAGCACACCAACAAAGAAACCATTAATGAGGCCGATTACAGCGCCTGCCAACAGAGCAGCCAGTATAGCTGCCCAGGCAGGAACTCCGTGGCGCTCCGAAAGCACCGCCATGACGACGGAACAAAGAACAGCGACCGAAGCTATGGAAAGATCGATCTCTCCGAGCAGCAGTACCATAATGACCCCGAGTCCAAGTATACCGAAAGTGGCAATCTGTCCCACCAGGTTTGAGAGATTCTCTGGTTTCAGAAAAAGTCCGCCACTGGCGACTGTGAAGTAAACCACAACCAGGATCAGCGTAAACGCTACTGGAATAAAGCCGAGGTCAGTACGTAGCAATTGTCCTAGCGTGCGGCGAGGCATATAAGATGGTACTTCTACAGCGGCAGCCTCAGTCGCTTGCCCACCAAACGCAGCCACCTGGGATGCTTCTGATGGCTCTGGAGAATCATTTTTCTCGATAATTTCGCCCATCGATCATTTCCCTCCTAACGAGTCGTTGTCATTGGTCGCGCTATCTGTCGCCATCAGTTCGCCAAATTCAGCTCCTGTAATTGATGCGACAACCTGTTCGGGCGTGGTGGTTTTGATATCAAATGTGCCAACCCTCCTGCCAAGGCGCAGGACGATCACTCGATCCACGACCTCGAACACATCTGCCAGGTTATGTGAAATAACGACTACCGCCAATCCTTGATCGCGTAGCCGGCGTATCATATTAAGCACCTGTCGTGTCTGAGCTACACCCAGCGCAGCCGTTGGCTCGTCCAGCAGAACCACCGTAGCCCGGCGTAAGATGGATTTGGCGACCGCAATCGACTGTCGCTGGCCACCAGAGAGCATCGCAACAGTCGAGCGTACTGAGGGGATTTTAACATCTAGGGTATGTAGTACATTTAGCCCTTGCCTCTCCATATCGATCTCGTCCAAAGATCGTAGAAAGGAGCGCTCTTCGCGACCTAAAAATAGATTGGCGACAACATCCAGGTTATCGCACAAAGCGAGGTCCTGGTAGACAGTCTCGATGCCTAAGCGGGTTGCAGCCTGTGGACTGGGAACACTGACTTTTTGGCCCTCTAAGAAAATTTCACCTTCGTCAGAAGGCCCTACACCAGAGATGACTTTAATCAGCGTTGATTTACCGGCGCCATTGTCGCCGACCAGGCCTACAACTTCGCCAGCATGGACTTCAAAATCCACGTTAGAAAGGGCGCGCACCGCACCAAAGGATTTGCTAATGCCGCGCATTCGCAGCCGTGGTTTGCCGTTCGAGGGTTGCTCCGGTGGAGGAGATGACATTTCACCAGCTGCAGGAGTAATATTTTCGGCCATCTGGCCCTCCAATCAAGTCTAAGGTGACAATGGTCCGTCATGAAGCAGTGGTCTATGCAAAGTATACCACCTGCAACTACAAATTGATAGAGTTAGTATACCTGATGGCACCCCAAGGGGTGCCACTACATTCTTGGAACCTGGAAAATCCAGGTTCCAACACCTGGCATCCCCTAAGGATTCCTACTACCATCTCTCTCGAGGACAAGATAGTGATGTATCATCTTGAGAGGCCAGGCTACATTACAAAGCACTACAAGCTTATGGACAGATACCACCAGTACCTGAAGGAAGACCTTTACAGATTTCTTGTACTGTCACGAAATTATCAGCAAGGACAGTATCTTTAATATTCGTCTTTCCCACTGTAACTGGTGTCTCGAGCACCGAGGCAATGTTGGCACCGCCAGATTGAGGGATGGTGGTCGTCCGGCCGCCGGTCAGCGAGGAGGTATCTGCCCCATTGCTGATTGCGGCAACAAGTTGTGCAGTCGCCATGGCCTCTTTGGTGATAGCCTTGTAGACGGTCATAGCCTGGTCACCCTTAAGGATGTTCTGGATACCGGCAGCCGTTGCATCCTGGCCTGTGACAAGCACTTTCCCATTGAGTTTCACCGCCTTGAGTGCTGCAATCACGTTGTTTGCCATACCGTCGTTGGCAACATAGGCGACCGCAACTTTATTCCCATTCGCGGTCAGTGCCGCCTGCATCTCGGTCTGCGCCGTCGCATTGTTCCATTCCGGCGTGAATTTCTCATAGACATTCTTGAGAGCCCCACTGGAGAACAACGGATCGAGCGCGCTATGCGCGCCTTTGGCGAACAACAGCGCATTGTTGTCCGTCTGCGAGCCGTTGATCATCACCGTGTTTTTGGTGGCATTACTGCTGACATAGCTCTGATAGTGATCGGCAACGTATTGACCTTGTAGCTGCCCAACCCTTGTGTTGTCGAAGGAGACATAGTAGTTGAGGTCGTTGCTATAAGTCAGGCGATCATAGGAAATCACAGGCACACCCCTGGCCTTTGCCGCCGCCACGATCGCAGCCGCTTTAATACTATCGGATGGGGCAAGTACCAGAATACAATCGCCCTTCGTTAAATCTGCCTGCGCTTGAGTCTGCTGGGTATCAGCACTACCCTGAGCATTGTTGTAGTCTACAGTTGCGCCTGACAGTACCTGGGGGATATCCTGCTGCAATAGCGGCCTGTCTTTGCCATCCCATCGAGCTGAGGTAGCGGTCTCTGGTAAGAGTACGCCAATCTTCTTGCACCCCTTGCCATTTGCGCCACCAGTGGTAGTAGTACCTCCCCCACCGCCTGTATTGGCGCTACCACAGGCCGCGAGTAACAGGCTGAATACGAGAATGCCTGCCATCATGCTAAACATTCTGCGTCCTTGACCAAATAATTTCATCGTTAGTTCGTCCTTTCACGCCTCACCTTTCGTCCACGGTCTTCCAGACTGAAAAACAGTAACATGAAAGGTTAGCACTTCATAAGTGTCCTGAAATCTGAACAATACAATTGTCGACCGAAAACAAAATCTTCTCTAGCGACTGTTACGCTAATAATGCCTCCTTTCCGGCTTATAGTCGTTATCAAAACGAGGAGCATCGGCGAACATCAACTGGTGTTTGCCGATGGATTTCCTCTTTTTGGTCAGTGTATCATATCTTAGCTGTGATATGGCAATAAATGACAATAAGTCAAGCAACATCCACATAAAAAGTATCTAATTCTAGGTAATACTACGTCCGCAAAACGGAGCAATTTCACAACCAGGTCATACACGTTACGGGAGAACCTTATCTTTGCATGTACTCCTGTGCAAACAACCGAACCGCTTCCAATCGTGCTGCATTGGCTATGTAAAGAACAATTCCCTTGGCCCCGGCCTGCTCAATCTCCGCTAAACGTCGCCGAATCGTATCGGGAGTGCCGACGAGCACCTGCTCTCGAATGCGTCAACAATAATATCATTGATGAGATTGTATCACAAAATCTCCTCGATTCTTGTCTTATCCTGGACTCTTTGCTATACTACGCCAAGCAGCCATATAGCAGTTCTTTTCCTTTACCTGAGAGACACCCTAGGTTTTGCGTTTACCATTCTATTAGAATAGGAGAAGGAAGCATCGATGAATGCTCAAGATGTCGTGCGACAGGCCCGTGAGGCCAATCTTCGACTTGTGCGCTTTTTGTATTGTGACAATGGCGGAATCATTCGCGGCAAGGCTACACACGTCAGTAAACTCCCTACACGCATGCAAGAAGGTATTGGTCAGACTCTTGCCATGCAGGCCTTTACTGGAGTAGAAACACTCGCATCGGTCGAAGGTATGGGGCCAGTAGGAGAGTTTCGCCTGATACCCGATCCAAACACCTTCGTGGTTCTGCCTTATGCTCCGAGCAGTGGTAGCATGATGTGCGATATGATTCTACTGGATGGCAAGCCCTGGCAAGCATGTCCTCGCACTTTCCTTAAGCGCATGATTGCACGCCTGGCCGAACATGGTATGCGGGCTGAAGCTGCTATAGAACACGAATTTTATCTTGCTCGTGAAGAGGGCGGAAAATATCTACCGGCAGATCACAGCCTCTGTTACAGCAGTATTGGTCTGGATGACCAGGCTGAAGTCATAGATGCAATCCTCGAAGCGTTAGAGTCAGAAGGTGTCTCCATCGAACTATTCCATGCCGAGCTTGGACCATCGCAGCAGGAACTCTCGATTCACTATGCTGATGTATTGAGAGCCGCAGATAATGCCTGCCTGGTGCGTGAGACAGTACGTGGTGTGGCACGCACATTTGATTTACTCGCAACTTTTGCCCCCAAGCCTTTCCTCGACCAGGCCGGCAGTGGTGCGCATATACATCTGAGCCTATGGGGAAACAGTGGCAGCGAACATACTGGCAAAAACTTGTTCTACGATCCCACTCAGCGCGGTGGACTAAGTGAGTTTGGGAAATATTTCACCGGTGGCGTATTACACCATATTCGCGCACTGGTAGCAATCACATGTGGCAGTCCGAACTCCTACTACCGCCTGCTCCCACACTTCTGGAGTTCCGCTTATGCTGCCTACGGCTTCGACAATCGTGAGGGAGCAATTCGCGTCCCATCAACCTTCTGGGGTCGTGAAACCGAGTCAATCAACCTGGAGCTTAAACCCTCCGACCACAGTGGCAACCCGTATCTTGCGCTTGGTGCGCTGCTTGCTGCTGGTTTGGATGGCATTCAAAAAAGAATAGACCCGGGTGAACCGCAAGAGATTGACCCAGGTAACTACAGTGACGAGGAACGGGAGAAGCGCGGCATCCGTCGTCTACCTACCTCTCTCGACGAGGCTCTCGACGAACTTGAACGCGACGAGATGTTGAAAGAGGCTCTCGGTCCTCTCCTGGCTACATCCTATATAGCGGTCAAACGCAACGAAATTGCTTTCTTTAAGGATAAAAACCAGGAAGAGGAGACCCGTCAGCACTTCTACAAATATTAAAGACGACAAGAAGAAATACAAGGGTTCCCACCCTGCTTCACTCCATTCTCGTCTCAACAATGACACTTCCTCATAGTCATTGTAAAAGCGGGGACAGGGTCAAGCAAGATGGGACCCCTTATGAGGTGATCGCCACCGTGAAATCTTTTACCTGCTTCTAGCCATTGAAGCAACTATCCTAGGGATTTGTGGTAGCAGATTCTGCGCTTTGTTTCACGGACTTTGCCGTCTGTTTCGTTGTATCGGCTACATCCTGGCCTGCCTGCTTCACATCAGAGGTAGCCTTTTGAGTCAGATCACTCAGAGTAGCGCTAGTTTCCTTCACCTTTGATGCAGCCTGCTGAGCATAGTCTTTCAAATTGCTACCCGTCTGCGAAACCCGATCAGAAATCTGCTGTGCGTATTGATTGAGTTGCTCGTTTTCCGGCAAGTATCCTCGCAACTCTGCGAATCGCTCAGCCAACAGGCGGCGCATCTCCTCGCCTTTCATCGGTGCTACGAGCAGGCCAATACCAACTCCAACGAGTACACCTCTTACAAAACGTCCCATCTTTAAACTTCCTTTCTAATCCTATCTGGTCAGCGAGTCATTATTGCACTTGCGGAAAGGCAAATGCACGTGCTACAGCTGAATCGTTTACTTACACTCATTTAAAAATACGTTTAATCTTGGCCGTTAGTTTCACTTCTTGAGAGGGACGCCAGCATTTCCACATAGTTTGCAAAGGCAGCATATGGACCAATAAGCGGAATCTCTTTTGCCAGTTCCTCTAACCTGGAAGCGGTAAATCCTTGCCGTGATAACCTTTCAAACCATGTACGAGCCCGCTGTACTCGCTGCTTATCTGCATCGCTAATTGGTTGACCCCAATAGCCACGTCCATAGTTGTAGCGCCTCAACAAATCGGGATCACGTAAATAAGCACGCACAAGGGGTAATAGTACCACATGCAAAGCTTCATCGCCAATTATTGGACCGAGATATGTTTTCAGTATCGTTTCATCAATATATTGAGCACCTTTCATCGTGCGTAACAGGTCAAACCGTGCTTCCAGTGCTATGCGAGCGGGATGAATCAGTTTGCTATCCCCGGCCAACTGCACATCTCGCAGTTGGCCGCTAAGGGTTGCGCCATTGCTCGATCGTGAACGTCCAACCCATCTTGCGACAGATTGTATCCCTCTTGTCACCGCCTGCCACTCTCGTATCAACTCCCGAGCGACCGTCCAGTGCAACCAGACTCGCGGTGGTGTAATCAATGGATCAAGAAACATCACCTCGTGCACCGACGAAATTATCGCTTCTATAAAGGCTTCTTGCTTCTCGCGCCGGTTATTGCCAATAATCCAGGTATCTTGTATGCCCGCGTTACGGTAGGCAGCATGGCGAAGCTGCCATTCACCGGCATCAAGAGGCGCACACTGATATTCTATGGCCCACTTTTGTCCATCAGCATGAACCACAAAGATATCCGCGATACGATTGGGTTCAGGTAAACGCTCTTCCAGGGCGATGCTAGCCTGGTGAAATTGTTTGCGCAGCCACCCGGCCAGAACCATCTTCCCTCGCATGTGTCGCACCGTCTCAGATTCGGTACTCCATGCACACTCGCCTTTTTGATGCGCGAAGTGAAGCTGTGTACGTTTCTCCGGCCCTCCGCGTACATGCACCGCTCCGCGGCAATTGGGGCAATACAAAACGTGCTCCTGCGACCAGCGTTGTAGCTGCTCCAATGGAGACTCACCGGCAACTACCGAACGGCCATCCGGGCCATAAGCAACCAACATCAGAATATCCTTCTAAATCCAGCAAGATCACTATGGCGAAGGCAAGGTCAAATCGGGTGAACCTGCGGGCTGCGGCGCTTTGTGCCAGATATCTCTCCGTCTCGGTCTTTGCTATATCTAGCGGGGACAACCGCTTGATGAGTGATCTTCTTAATCGATGAATCATCTTTAGTAACTATGTCCTAGAGTCCCGTCTCCTAACTCAAATTATAAGCAGCCTCGTCCACATGATAAAATGAAGACAACAACTGACAACCTAACCCTAAGAAGACCAACACTCAAGTCCGGCACAAACCAGCAAGCTAACTTTTTTTATACTTCACAGAGGAGTAGTTATGCTCGATCTAAGCAGTATCCCCGTCGTAGATAACCATTGCCACCCCGTCTTATTGCAGCAACAGATGGGACCTCTACACTTCCGGAGCTATTTTACAGAAGGGGCCGATGCTAGTTTACCGGAGAAGCATGTTCCAAACAATGTCTACTATCTCTGGATGCTCCGTCAGATGGCAACTTTCTATGGCTGTCAGAACATTGAAGAAGACATACTGGCAATACGTAATAACCTGGATGCAGACACATTGATCGAACGCCTCTTTCGAGCCGCCAACATCGACACCCTTATTCTCGATCCCGCTTTTCCGCTTCCCGGCGTATGCTACACCCCCGAGCGTATGGATCAACTCGGCCACTGCCGCGCAGTGAAAATGCTGCGCCTGGAAACACTGATGCAGCGCCTGATTGTGCAGTACAGCGACTTCGACGAATTGGTTGAACGCTACTCACTCGAACTGAGCGATGTGCGGGGGAGCGGTTACTGCGCATTCAAAAGCATAGTCGCTTACCGGGTGGGATTGAACGTTGCCGAATGGAGCAAAGATAAGGCCGCCGCTTCTTTTGCTGAGGCACGTTCAGCTATCAGAAATGGGCAATTGCGCATCATTCACAAACCTTTAATTGACTACCTGTTATATATAGCTTTTCGCTTCGCCTCGGAGCAGAAGCTTCCGGTACAGTTCCATACCGGTTATGGTGATAGCGATACCGATATGCGTTTGGGCAACCCACTGCACCTGCGTGATGTACTGGAACGCAGTGATTATCAAAATATGCAGGTTGTGCTACTTCACGAAAGTTACCCATACTCTCAGCTTGGAGCTTACCTTGCCGCTATTTACCCGCATGTTTATTTTGACCTCTCGTACACTATTCCATTCGTGGATAAACTAGAAATGCTGGCCTTCACAAAACAGGCTTTGAGCATAGCACCTGCAAGTAAGCTGATGTATAGTTCGGATGGCATCAACCTCCCTGAGATGCACTGGGCAGGTGCTATTCGTGGACGTAGCATAATCGGGCAGGCGCTTAGCGAGATGATCGAAGCCGACGAGATTGATGAGGAGCAAGCATATTCCCTTGCGCAACTGATTCTACATGATACAGCCTATAACGTTTATAGACTATAGTGAGCAGAAATGCCTGTTCCGATCGATGCTAATCTGATGCTAATCTCAGGAGGAGCAACAATGTCCAGGCCTTTAGATGCAGCGAGCAGTCCACCCATATTTCGTATTGGTGTTTTTGCGCTGATTTTTGACGATGAAGGACGTATACTCATGGGGCATCGTCGTGATGTCGACTGGTGGAATTTACCTGGTGGTGGGATGGAAGCAGGAGAGACTGTCGATGAAGCTCTATGGCGCGAAGTGCGAGAAGAGACAGGATTAGAAGTCGAGGTGGAGCGATTAGTGGGTGTCTATTCCAAACCGCAAAAGCAGGAGGTCGTGTTAACTTTCCGTTGCCACCCTATCAGAGGAACGATCCAACCCACTGAGGAGATTCGCGAGAGCCGCTTCTTTCCACCCCATGCTCTGCCAACCAATACTCTCCCAAAGCATCGCCAGCGCATTGAGGATGCATTGTTAAACCAACAAAGCGCGATAATTCGGGCGCAACGCACCAGTACAGTGGAAGATCAAGGGATTGCGCCAGTTTGAACTCAAGCCAGGTAGAGAGTAAAATTTAAGTTCGTCCTGTGTGAAGCTTACTCGTGGATTTTGAGTTGGCCAACGATAATGCATTCACCCAGGCTGCATGGCGCTCACCAAGTAGTGCACGCCGAGCGTCCTCCACAAGCCTTTCAGGTATCCCAGGTCGTCCGCGCACCCAGGCCATGCGTATTGTCAGGACACGATCCAGCACAACATCCGCTATTGGTTGGAAGCCACAGAGTACCATCCCAGTTTGGGATGGCAGGTTATCTGCGTCCGCGCCGATCCAAATTCGCCGTAATCCCTCAGCTCGTAAGTCATTGACAATATACCCCAGCAGAGCAGGATAGAGGCGCCTCCCACGATACACAGGTAACGTTGCACAATCCCAGATGTAAGCTTCGCCCGGCGCAAGACGAACACGCAGGTGTATCTCCCCTATCGATTCTTCGTCAAATGACACCCAGCCATAGGTAGCAAGCACGTCCTCGACATTGCCTATATAACAGCGCCGTCCAGTAGCAAAACGCTGGAGGACTTCTGCGGGATCATCAAGCCCCATAGCGTGTGCGAGCAATGGGGCTGCCTCTGGGCCGGCACGTTGGAAGTTCACTACAACACGAGGTACGGGACCAACCAACGCAGGCTCTTCAAGATTCAACATCCAGAGAGTCCCCAGGTGCTGTGGGCCGATCTCGGAGGCAGGTGCCATTTCAACTACACCTCCATACTTACAAGAGAAATAGCTTATGTCTCGTTATCTAAATCCTGAAGAACAGGTGCCGGACCTGATCAATCACCTTTGGATCGCCACTTGTCTCTCCACCGGGGAAGCGTTGGAAAGTAGTGAGCACAAAGTCAGACGCATTTTTGAAGTGAAACAGGGCCTGTACATCCTCAAGATTGTCGGCAGGCTCATAGGAGAACGTACCATCTTTGACCGTCACGCGCCATTTCCCGCCCCACTCACCATCTACCTTGACGCCGAACACTGCGTTTACACCTTTGGCAGATTCCTGGTCCACAGTCACCTGCATGAGGATAAACATGTATGGCACGAGCACTCCTGCTGTACGCTCATCTAGCTTGGCGTCCTTCTGACCTAAACCCCACTTCATATCCCATGTATGAACACCGTAGTCCATGACATGAAAAGCGGGATAGAACAGAGTTGGCAGTGGACCCATATACGGATGTGTGACGTTGAAACCGCCCCACTCTTCGGGCGTCAGGGAATCGAAAATAGCCAGCATTTTGTTGGAATCGGCCTTGAGCCGTGCAATAGCCTCCTCACGTGGTAGACTGCGAAACGACTGGGCTTGCTCGTTTAATTTCTCGCCCATGACCAGCAAACCAAGAGCTTCCGCAGGTTCATTCATACGGGCCATATCCCAACGTGACAGATAACCCTCGGTTACATCTATCATGTGACCGACAATGTCTCGCACTTCCCACTCAGTACAACGAGTCTGCACATACCAGTTTTTAGGATCGTCAACGATCTCGAAGAAATTGGCACGCTCAGTACGCACCACGTCGAGCACAGTATCCTTGGCACTGTAGTCCATCGCATTGATTGCCATTAGTAACCTCCCTTGGTTATGTAAAATCAAGCAATAACAGGTTTAGCCTTAAAAAGTAAGCGAAAACGTATCTCTGTGTCACCTCCCTCTCTTGAACATCTGCCAGCCTTACCACGCAGCTTGCAATACTCCTTCGATCTGCGCAGCACTGGTAATCGGCTTGGGGTTGCTCTGCACTGCGCGACTTTGGAGAGCAATCTGCGCCAGGTGAGGCAGATCTGACTCGTTCACACCTACCTCGCGCAAGTGCTGTGGCAGATGCATGTGTCCAATCAAGTCATAAATTCTTTGTATAGCTTCTCCCACAGCAGCCTCCGCGCTTCGGCCGGTAAGCATTATTCCCATCGCTTCGGCAGCCTGCGCCAGTTGGGGAGCAGTCGCATCCAGGTTGAAGCGCATAGCATGAGGCAGCACAATGCCATTGGCTACACCATGCGCAACGCCAGCCGTTCCACCGAGAACGTGGCATAGACCATGATGCAATCCCATCGCGACATGAGAAAGTGCTGTGCCAGCCAGAAACGCACCTGTTAGCATTTCCGTGCGCGCTTCCAGGTCGTCACCAGAGGTGTAGCAACGAGGCAGCGCATGGGTGATAGAACGGACACCACTAACCGCCGCAGACGTTGAGAGCGGATTGCGCGTGACTGAGTACAAAGCCTCGATGCAGTGAGCCAGAGCATTGATGCCAGTTGAAGCGGTCATCTCCGGTGAGAGATCGAGCGTTAGCAGTGGATCATAAACGGTAAGTTTTGGCGTCACCTTGGTATCCGTGACGGTAATCTTACGAGCCATATCATCGGTATGGCGGGTAATGCCATACGTTGGCGTCATCTCCGACCCTGCATAGGTGGTAGGTATAGCAACAACTGGCACGAGTGGCTGAGCAGTGGGTAACGCCGCACGTGCAGGTCGTCCCACATGCTTCTCTTCCAGTGCAAAACTGACAGCTTTTGCCATACCAATCGGGCTACCTCCTCCCATGCCTATTACTGCGTCAATCTCTTTCCCGCTGGCCAACGCCAGGACTTCAGCAACCTGGAAATCGGGAACATGTGGCTGAACATGTTCGAAGATTGCCACCAATCGACTTCCTAGCGCGTTCTCAATCGAGGCGATATGGCCTCCCCGACGAAGAGAGCCAGTCGAGCAGAGCATTAAACGTTGCCAGTGAAAGCGCCCAATAGCATCGTTAAGTCGAGCCAATGCGCCAACACCAAAGATGACTTCCTGGGCATAAGAGGTATAGCTGAATTCGTTCATCTGCGCAACTCGTTTCCCAGTAAACTTAATCTGATAACCTGTATCTCTGGAGTGCCAAACAAGCGAATAGTCAATTGAGAAGTGGCATTGGTCATTAGACCACCTCTATACGACTATACTTTTTTATTCGTCTGTATTATATGCTCAACGCTTCTACAGTCGCAATAAGCCTAAGAAAAAGTAAAAGGGCCATCGACCTCCTCATCATCAATAGATGGCCCCCTAACGTTGCATTCTCGTAAACACGGATTCTATAATAAACGAGAATGAACGAGCAACAACACAATCCTCGACTCAACAAGCCAAAACAGTCGGCGTAGACTTATGGAGGCAGCATGACAGTAAACATTCGGGCTACGGAAGCCAGTACCACAGCAGAGCCGCTGGACATCCTTGCGCTTTACCGGACCATGGTAACGGCACGAGTGACCAACGATCTGCTGAAAACTCGTAAAACTCAGGGCCGATTCCCTTTTTATATTGGGTGTGCGGGGCATGAAAGTATGGCCGCAGTTGTCACGGCTCTCAAACAAGATGACTGGATGGCCCTCTATTACCGTGACCTGGCCGCATGGTTGCAACGCACAGGCGATATTTATGGTCCTTTGCGCGAGGCCTATTCACGCACCACTGGACCAATGTGCGCAGGACGCAATATGCCTTCGCACTATAGTAGTAAACGCCACCGCATTTTGCCGACATTTAGCGAGGTAGGCGCGCTAGCTCCCTTTGCAGGAGGCGTTGCCTTTTCTTTACAGTGGCATAAGTGTAAAGAAATTATTATGTTCACCACAGGCGATGGTGGAGCTGCAACGAATGATTTCAATGCGCTCTTCCGCCAGGCCTCGGTACATAAGTTGCCTGTACTGATAGTTGTTGAAGATAATGGATGGGCCATTACCGCTCCTTCTACCGTCCAATGGGGAGGATCACTCGTCGAATGGGCAAAGGGCGGTGGCATCTACGCCGAAGAGGTCGACGGAACGGACACTATGGCAACGTATGAAGCCAGTATTCGCCTCGTTGAGCATGTTCGCTCAGGAGAGGGCCCTGCATTGATGCACTTGCGCCTGGGCTTGCTTGATCCACATTCCAGCAGTACCGACATAAAATCTTACCGCACAAAGGAAGAGATCGAAATAACAACAGCCACCAAAGACCCGGTCAAAAATTTTGGTCGCTGGCTAATTGAACACGGACATCTTCAGGATGGTGATATCGAACGTATCCGCAAGGAGGTTCGAGCCGAACTGGAACGCGCCGAGGCCCAGGTCTTACAGGAGCCTGAGCCAACGCCGGAACGCGTCCTGGAACATGTCGTGTATGTACCCAAATGGCAGGAGAATACTCCACGAGGTCCCAGAAAGCAGTTGCCTATGTTGGGTGCAATCAACGAGGCATTGGTAGAACTGGCGCAACGTGATCCTGGTTTCTTCGTTTATGGACAAGATGTAGGTAGCCCCAAAGGCGGTGTCTTCGGCGCAACCGCTTCGCTCGTTACGCAATTTCCAGGACGCGCTATCAGCAGCCCGCTCAATGAGCAGGTAATCGTCGGCATCGCCGCTGGTGCGGGCATGATAGATGGAAAAGCACGTTGTGCAGAAATTCAGTTTGTGGACTACCATCAATCAGCAGCACAGACTATACGTATGGCTGCCCGGACCTTGTATCAGAGCTATGGTGATTGGACTGTTCCTCTGCTTCTTCGCACGAAGTCCGGCAGTGGTGGCGGCGGCCCCATCTCCAGTGGTGGCGCTGGTGGTGGCGCTTTCGGTCACTCTAATGCGGGTGAGCAGTGGTTCACCTACGTGCCCGGCATGATAACGATTTGCCCGGCTACACCATTCGACGCCAAGGGACTCCTGCTCGAAGCAGCACGGGCACAGTCACCTGTAGCCTTCCTGGAGCGCGGGCGTCTCTATCGTTCTGAGCCACCCAAGGACAGTCAGGGCAACATTATTGCAGCTATGGCCGAATACTGGAATGTCCCTGAAGGATACTACACGTTGCCAATAGGCAAAGCGCGTCGTCTACGTATCGGGAACGGACCAACCAGCATCTCAATCATTAGCTGGGGCACGATGGTACTGGAGTCTTGCACGGCTGCCGCCAATCATGTCAACCGTAACGGGGGTGCTATCGAGGTTGTAGACCTGCGCACACTCGCTCCATTTGACGAGGAGGCGGTTGCGGCCACCGTGCATGAGGCTAACCGTGTGATCGTGGTAACAGAGGAATCCGACCTGACGAGTTTTGGACGCCACCTCCATTCGTGGATTGTTCAGAACTGTTTCTATGACCTCGACGCTACACCCGTTTTCATCTCTGCGCTACCCGCACCTGCCGCCCCTTATAATGCTCCAGAGGAATCAGCTTTCTATCCAACGGCAAAGACAATCGAACAGAAGATTGAGGAACTGCTGGCAGAGTAGGATAAATCAACATAGCCTGGTGATTTGTGCAAACTGCCAGGCTATGTTATTGCTTGCTGCATGTGGTACTACGCGCCAATTGATTGTGCCTGAATGGTACCACAATACGTTAGTATAAAAGAGCGTGGAAAGCGTAACTTAAAGTTAACGCAATGCGGCAGGTAGAATATTCATGAAACGTGCACCTACATCTGATATCATCTGGTTATTTGTAGCAACGCGCCTGCTACTGGTACTGGTCACGTACATAGGTTTTATTTTGTTCCCAGTACCTCCGCACGTGTATCCGGTAAAACAAGTTGATATTACCGCATTACTTACTTCCTGGAATCGTTGGGATGCTGCCAATTATACGCGCATAGGCCAGTTCGGGTACCAAACAATCTATGATACAGCATTCTTTCCCCTTTTTCCCTGGCTTATCAAAGGCATTGCATTCCTCTTCGGCAACCACGGTTATGTATACATCGGTATGCTTCTCAGTAACCTGGCACTGCTAGGAGCCTTGTTTGTACTGTACCAGATCGCAGCCGATGCTCTTGGTGACCAGGTTGGAAGGCGTACATTGCTTTACCTATGTATTTTCCCAACAGCATTTTTCTTCTTTGCTGCCTATAACGAATCCCTGTTTCTCTTATTGACCGCTAGCTCATTCCTGGCAATGCGCCGCCAGAAGTGGTGGTTAGCTGGCATCCTTGGCTTATTCGCCGCTTTGACAAGGTCTGTTGGCATCTTGCTCGTCATCCCATATCTTTATGAGTTCTGGATTTCAAGAGAAAGCATGGGAGAGAGCGACCAAAGTAGTTCTCACAAACTCTTGAGTATTTTGCACAGACTCATACCCATAGTTCTGGTTCCGCTGGGCACCCTGATCTACAGTTTCTACTGCTGGAAGCTGTTCCAAAACCCTCTTGCCTTCGCTGCCGTACAAAGTCATTGGGATCGACATTTAACCTGGCCTTGGGTTGGTATAGGGTCAGCCATACTTGAGCTAATACGGATTCAACCCTTTGGCTCCTTCTTTGAAGTTCATCTACTTCTTGACCTGACAGCTACCCTTAGCTTCATCGCGCTGGCAATCGTGGGGTGGCGTAAGTTACGCATGAGTTATAACATCTGGATTGCTCTGCTGCTCTTCTATATGCTTATCAGTCCGGCGATTGCGCAACCCGATGTACTCGTTTCAAACCAGCGTTTCGTACTCGAGATGTTCCCCGCGTTCATTACTTTAGCTGCGCTCGGCGTTAAATACCCCCGCCTCCACCTGGGGCTTCTGATCGCATTTCCGTTCCTGCAAGCTCTACTCGCGGTACTTTTCGTTCTAAACCGCTGGATGGTCTAGAAGACAATTTCTTATGAGCGAAAAAAAAGTCGAAGAATTCAATCTAGCTGAAAAATCATTTGAAATTACTCCTGCAAAACAGCCAATGCAAGCAACACTCGCTCTAAACGCTGTGCTTCTGCTTTGCGCCATTACTTTTGTGTTATGCATTCTACTCTCTGTCGCTCCTCTCAGTCGGCTACCAGACCCCGTTATACAACTGCAAACACCCTTCGGGGTGCAACTCGCGCAGGTTGGTGCATGGCTTCCCAACAATCTGGGCTTGATTGCCAACCATCAAGATTCGCAAGCTAGCACAGACTACGTCGAATTCTTAGTGCTGATTACCCTGGCATTCGTAATCTATGTGCTGTGTATATTGTTTGTTCTACGGCAGACACCACAAGGCGTAAATAATAAACAATACCATCAAACCCTTCGTCTGATCTGGCTGGCTACGATAACAGCAGGATTAATATATGTCTTTACTCCTGCAATGCTTTCACATGACATCTTTGTGTACGCCAGTTATAGCCGCATGATGACAACCTATCATAGCAATCCCTATTTCGCACCATTATCGGCTTTTCCGCATGACCCTCTGTATCACCTAAATGTCTGGGCAAATGCGACTGCCGCTTATGGCCCGGTCTGGTTAGTCATATGCTCCCTGTGGGGATTCATCCTGGGTCCCCAACCACTCGCCTACGTGTTGTCTTTTCGTTTATTTGCACTCGTCCTCCATCTTTTGAATACCTGGCTAGTAACAATCATCTTGCGGGCCAACAGACAAACCTCGCGCGAAGTAATACTCGGTACCTTACTGTATGCATGGAACCCGCTTGTTTTATTGGAGAGTAGTCTTGGCGGGCATAATGATGTATTTATGGTCACTTTTATACTGCTGGGAATACTCCTGAGCATCCATGCAGAAATGAAAAACCAGCTAACACATCCTCGTGGCTACTTACCCCCTATGATCGCTTTTACAATGGCGACATTGATAAAGTTCACAACACTGCCACTCATTGCGCTTTTCATTATTTTTCTGGCATTGAGGACACTTCGTCCAATGCAATCAACTGCCTTTTCTTTAAGAAAAGCATTATTACATCGCTGGCGACCAGCGCTCCTAACAGTATGCATTGCGTGCATTACGGGTGTATCATTAGCATTAGTATTGTATGGACCATTTTGGATTGGTCATAGCCTCAATAGCATTCAAGACAGCTTCACTTCGCCACCATCTGCAAGGTTTGCACAGAACTCTATTCTCCTGGCGATATTTAAATGGAATAAGGCGAATTTTTTGCCATCTAACGCTGGTAGTTGGAGCCTGGGCTATACATTGATTCAAGTATTAAGCTCCCGTCAAACTTGGGATATTATCAACACTATCATCTTAGCGGGATTAATCATTATGGGAGCTATCTGGTTGTGGCACACTCTGACTTTACGTATTTTCATACTCTCGGCACTCGCAACATTAGGTATCCTGCTTATAGTAACACCATGGTTCTTTTCCTGGTACATCACCTGGTTGGTGGGACTCGCCGCAATTTGCCTGCCTCTCGCAAATAAGCGCATCGGCCTGGCATTTATAGCTTTCACTTTGACATTCTCCGCTTCGGCATTCCTCACGTATCCTTTCAAAGAAGGTTACGCTCCTTTCGGCATTTGGATGGGCCCTGTATGCTTGATGACTATTGGACCACCACTACTCGTATTTCTCATTTTATATGTAGCATGGCGACCTGTAAAAAAGCTTTCCCCGGACGTAAACAAAATGGAAGCTGGTTCGTAATGATTACAGACTCAGGTTGCGCAGCATCCGAAGAGGGCATATAATTGTCTGGCAATCTTAGGCTTTCTATCAATTTTGACGAATTTTTTACGAAAGGAATATCCAATGCGCTGGCTACCGATCTTGCGTTTAAGGACACTCACCTGGTTCGGTGAGCCATTTGCCGCGCTCATTACGCTTCAAACCCTTCAAAACGCCCTGCACGTATTGGGCTATCCAGCAGTAGCGATCTTTGTGATGATTGAAAGCTCTGGCATACCTTTCCCTGGTGAAACGATGCTCCTTCTGGCTTCGTTTTTCGCTGCTGTGGATCACCAATTACAAATCCCTATCGTGATTGCCAGTGCTGCACTGGGCGCAATCATAGGAGATAATATCGGTTATTACATTGGGCGCACGGGTGGTCGGGCTTTCGTCCTACGTTTCGGTAAATATTTCTTCGTGAAGCCAGAGCACCTCGATCGAGCTGAGGCATACTTTGCAAAACATGGAGATAAGACGGTTTTTTTTGGTCGCTTCATCGCTGTTCTACGCGCCTGGGCCGCATTTCTGGCTGGTGTCAACCACATGCATTGGCGCACCTTTCTCTTCTATAATGCAGCCGGAGGTATCTTATGGGCAACGATCTTTGGTACGCTCGGCTATGTCGCAGGTCGTTTCTTTCATGACAACTTCGCACAGGTAGAACAGTTAGCCAGAACTTTTGGTTGGCTCGGCACAGGAGTTATTGTGGCTATAGCCCTGGCGCTTTTCATTGTGTTCCGTCTACGCAAAACCAGGCGTGATCGATCTGCTGCCAAAGAAAAAGCACATGAGTCAATGGAAGAAGAGGATCAGGAGATCCGCATATAGCCTACTCACTATCAGGCTAGCCTACCTTGTTAAGACGAGGGTTTTAAGCGTAGCTTGATAGAGCAAAACGATAATAATCCCCAAAATAATTACATTACGTACAAGCACGACGGGATAAAATTGCGGTTGGAGCGGTACATCCACGAGTAGAGCAACATTATACATATTGGGCCAGATCCACATAGTCAACACTCCCACAATGCACCAGGGGATCAGCCATTTCCAATTGGCTTTTCCTACAAATGCAACCAACGGTACAATCCAGATTAAATACTGTGGGCTAAATACCTTGCCTGTGATCAAGATTATCAAGAGGGTTAAAAGGCTCGCAGTGGAAATATCTAACTTACCACGCCACTGTAGCCAAAATGTATACAACAAGCCTACTCCTAAACACAATAAACTCAGTAAAGCAACTCTATGAGATAACGGACTGGTAATATTGACTGACCCAAAGCTATGAATAAACTGAAGTGGATAGCCAAAAAAACTACCGAGCCAGAGTAGGGTAGCAGGGACCGACTCAATTTGAATAGGTCTATTAAGAAAATAGTCTAATGGACTGAGTGTGTCTGCAATATTTAATACAAGTGATGAAAACGTCACTACTAAACAAATTCCCATGTACATACCTAAAGCGCTCCACCTACGCCATGAGTACCACTGATCGCCAGAATGGGTTTGTTGAGCGATGAGAAACGGCACAACAAGCACTACAGGGTAAAATTTTAATAGTGTGGCCATCGCCAAAAGAGCAAATCCCCAGTGCCATTTCGCCCGTGCTGCCAGAATTATTGCTCCCAACATCAAAGCAGCCGGTACTAAATCAAACCTTGTCGCAGCAGTTGCCCAACAGCCTAGTACTAGGTAGACACTATAAGCGATGGCTGCACTGCTAGACCTGGTTTTTTTGAGCACAAAATAAATGATTCCTACTACTAGCAGCATCCATATTGCAAAAGCGACTTGATAAAGGGATGTTGGTGCAACCAGACCCAGACTAAAAGGAACAAGGGATAAAAGCGGATATTCGTATGGTAAAGTATGCAGTGGCTCTTCAGACGGCGATTGGGATTCCGCAAGGTTAATAATGCCAGCAGGAATATCCCGCGACTTCATGCTTTTAATGATGGTAGCAGGAGAGTAGTCTTTAAGAAAAGCGCACTGTTGAGGCGGAAGCGAATCAATCCCATGTATACCTTTCCAGAAAACCAAGGCGTAGCATTGGTATCTACCTGCATCGGTCCTCGGCTTAAACATCTGATATGAGACTGCATAAAATAAAAAAATACACAACGCTAATGCAATAAATATATCCAGCAAAATCTTCCATTCTCGCTTATCGGATATCTTAGTTGCGTTAACTGGTTCTTGAGTAGCGGTAGCTGCATCTATATTTTCATTACCAAGCTTAAACTTATTCGTATTCGTATGCCTCCAAATGATCATATAAAGTTCATTGCGAGCCTGATTCATGACTTTTGCGTCATGGGAGGAAAGAATCACAGGAACAGTACAATTCAATACTCAGACTTAGATAATACTTTCGGCAGGATAAAAGGTGTATAGATGCGTATCAACTTTGCGTGTGGTATGATAGCATATCGAAGGATGGCATGCAAACTATTAGCCCTTGTGGATACGCTACATACGCCATCTCTTCCCTTGTTACGGACATTCTAAGGTATCTTTCCCTCGGCCAATCACCAATACTGGAGTAAATCGGTATGTACAGCCCACAATCGATGCTCTAGTACAATACATTGCAGAACAAGAACCTGTGAAAGATTAAGCGAGGTCGTGTATGCCAACATTGGAAACAGGTCAAATTTTTGAGCGCTATCGCATTATACAATGGTTAGGTAGTGGAGTATCGGGCGAGAGTTATGAGGCCGAAGATACCATGCTGCGACGCAGGGTAACGCTCAAACTTATCCATCCAAGGTCAGCATTGCCCGATTCAATTCGAAGGCAGTTTTTCCGCGAGATGCAGGGTATTAGTATCCTCAGCCATCCTTACCTGGCACCTGTGCTCGATTACGGCGAGATTGATGGCAAACTATACGTTGCGCGTCGTTTTATCAGCAACGGCTCGCTTCTGAGCTCCAACGGTAGATTGTGGTTCCGCACCCCCTTGGATGTATCAAATGCCATTCACTATGGACATCAATTGGCTCAGGCACTCCAATTTAGCCATAATCGCGGTTATATACATGGTGCGCTTACTTTTTCTAACATTCTGATATTACGCGGCCCCAACCTGGAAAATCAAAGCGATCATGCCCCTTTCCTACTTGCGGACGTCGGCCTCACAAATTTCATACGCCGCTTCGGTGAGCATGAGGATACACCCCTGCCAATCACCTCCGCGCCCGAACAGCTAGACAAGCGTGTCATTCCTGCCAGTGACCAGTTTGCTCTGGCAGTTGTGCTCTATTTCTGGCTGACAGGCCATCCACCCTTTGTTGGCTCACCCAAAGAGATAGAACACTTAAAACTTACACAAACTACTACACCGCCCTCTTCGCTTAACCCCAGGATTACTGCTGAGCAGGACGCGATGGTACTACGCGCACTTTCCGTATATCCAGAGGATCGCTATTTGTCCGTTCGGGCATTCACGAACGCCTTGCTATCAACTCTGCCTCCTCAGCCTCAGTCCTCACTTAGAACAGAACTTGAAACCCGAACTGTGTTAGAGAACCAGCCTGTCTCTGAGCCGGAGGCTCCTCTCCAGTCTGAGTTATCTCCTGTAGAACAGCTCGCTGGCGCTGAAGTACAACTGTCTGAATCTTTAATGCAAGATGAGCAAGTGGCTGTTTCTGCACGTTTTATCATCATCTCACCATATACTGGTGAGCCCTACGAGGTTGAATTGCAGGATGACGAAACCACAATTGGTCGCGCTGGATCCAGTGATATCTTGCTAGACCGGGATGACCTAACCTCACGACATCATGCGCTACTGAAACGTGAAAATGGTCGCTACGTCATCTACGACAGGCGCAGCGCCAACGGAGTCCAGGTGAACGGGCAGCAACTCAAAGGTGACAGCGGATTCGAATTGATTGATGGAGACCACATCAGCATAGGAAATTACGAACTCATCTTCCGCCTTGGAATGCCTGAAGTCACCGGTGAAGAGCGAAGCCTTACTCTTAACTCTACTGCTCCATAGTAAAGCTGCTTGGAGTACCAACTATCTCCGCAGGGTTCTGGCTTCATAAGATGCGATTGCTCTGGGTCTCACCCCTTTACGGTCGCTCTGTACCTTCCTTCAGGCCAATTCGAATATTTCCTGATCGCGATTTGAACCACCTATTGACATTGTCCCAAATCTTAACTATACTTTACAACATGACTGTATAGTATAGTTTTTGCTACTGTACATTACAAACCTTTCACAAGGTAGGTTTAAGTGTCTGAATATCCGTGCGACAAGGGCAAGAGTAGCGGACGAGCACGCTTAATCCAGGCGGCTCAAAAGCTTTCAGAACAACGTCCTTTTAATGATATCACTATTGACGAAATTATCAAAACGGCTGAACTCTCACGCCCAGCTTTCTATTACCATTTCATTGGTGGGAAAGAAGAACTACGTACAGAATTGGTGCGACGTGGCCTGCTTAGTAAGACACCCAGTCAAGATACACGGCAAATAATTCTCGAAGCAGCTCTGCGTGTCTTTGCTCGCTCAGGCATTTCTGCCGCTACATTGGAAGACATTGCTGCTGAAGCAGGAGTAACTCGAGGCACACTCACCTGGCATTTTCACAGCAAAGATGAGTTGCTCTATGGTATCATCAAACACTATGGTCCTCATTCAGTGCTACGTTCTGTTGTCGAGGAGATTGAGCAAGACCTACAAAACGGTGTGCCACTTAATGATGAGATGATCTTTCGGCGCCTCGCAGGTGCTTTCTACGATGGTTTTACAGCCCAGGGGGATCATACGCGCCTGGCTATTTTACTCATTCATACACATCCAGCAGCAGCCAAAATACTTGTGGACAAGCTTGTAAAAGGCCGTAAGACGATCACCGAGTATATACAGAAGCGCCAGGAAGAAGGATATTTTTGCAAGCACATTGACCCAGGCTTTTTCGTGCAGGTCATGGCAATGACTTTTGCTATGTGCGCCGTTGGGCAAGGACTCAATGACCTATTGCCATTTGGACAACTTTCACGAGACGAAGTCGTCGATCAGTTAGTCTCTTTACTTTTGTATGGAATGGTGCAACGCGAGCAACCGCAAAAAGACAACGCTTAAACAAGCAGTTCCAGGCATTGTCTCTATTACGGTTATGCTCTGTTCGAAACCTACTCGTTTTCAACAGGAAGGAGTCTTACCGCATGCAAGTCATGCAAGTCAACACACAGGCGACACGACGCGGCGGAGGACTGGATTACAAGTGGATACTGGCAATGGTAGTCATCCTGGGTGTATTTATGAGCATCCTGGATCAGACAATTGTCAACATTGCTATTCCACGCTTGCAAACTGCTTTTGGCGTGGACATTCACAGCGTTCAGTGGGTGCTTACAGCATATATACTTGCCCAAGGGGTTGCAACGCCAACAGCGGCTTTTTTTGCCGACACGCTGGGCATTAAACGTTTCTACATCATCTCACTGGCGGCTTTCACCCTCGGTTCAGCGCTCTGTGGAGTGGCATGGAGCCTGCCCATTCTGATCACTTTCCGTGTATTACAAGGGCTGGGAGGAGCAGCGCTGTTCCCGCTCTCGATTACACTGCTCTTCCGCGAATTTCCACCACAGGAACGCGGTACAGCCATGGGACTCTTCGGTGTCCCTGCGCTGCTGGCTCCTGCCCTTGGCCCAACATTTGGCGGATACCTGGTGACATATGTTGGTTGGCAAGCCATCTTTTACATCAACGTTCCCGTTGGTATAGTTGCTATCATCCTCTCCGCCTTACTCATACATGAATACCGCCCAGAAGGACAAACTCGCTTTGACTTTCTCGGCTTTTTCTTTGTCGCGCTCGGCCTCACAAGCATCCTGTATGCGCTCTCATCCGCTAGTACGGATGGCTGGGGTTCGACGACTGTCCTAGGTTTCCTCTTAGTAGGATTGCTGTCACTGGCAATCTTCGTTGCAACTGAACTGATCATGGCCAACCGGGATGGACAGCCATTGCTCGACCTGCGCCTCTTCGCAAATGGACCGTTCCGGGCAGGCATGATAGCTAACGTGTTCGTCATCTTCAGTCTGTTCGGGGGCCTGTTCCTCTTCCCGATCTACTTGCAAAACATCCGGGGTCTGAGTGCGTTTCAAGCTGGTCTAATCCTGCTCCCCCAGGCCCTGGCCTCTATGGTTAGCGTGATCATTGGTGGACGCCTGGTCGATCGCTTCGGTGTGAGGGCAGTGATGATTCCTGGATTGCTCATCCTGGCTTTTGCTACCTGGCAACTCACCTACATCAGCGTCTACTCGTCGTACTCATGGATTCAGTTAATGTTTGTTTTACGTGGTCTGGCGCTTGGTCTGACCATTCAACCACTGACAGTTGCCACGCTGTCTGAGATATCACCACGCCAACTGGCCCAGGCTTCGTCTCTCAGCACTGTCAACCGTGCGGTCGCTAGTTCGCTAGGTATCGCTATCCTGGCAACGGTTGTACAGACACAGAGCCTGATACATTTCGGTCATCTAGTAGAGCAGGTGACGGTAAGCTCACCCCTTGGCCAGCTTGTATCGCGCATTGCTGCACTTTTTGCGGCACGAGGAGCGGATTCACTAGCAGCACAAGCTGCAGCCTTGCAACTGGTCGCAAGGTTTATACAAAGAGAAGCATTCGTTCTGGCAATTCAAGACGCCTTAAGATTGACCATCTTCGTTACTGGCTTAGCCCTTATCGCTGTACTGTTCGTGCGAGGAACTCGCAGGCCGCAGCGTATTCCTGAACAAGCGCCCCGCACCGGTACGTCTGTTGAGACTGGAGAAATCGCACCTGAAGAAGCGGTGCTGGCGAGGTAACTATAGTGAAATGTACAGGTAGAGACCCGATACGTGTGGCTCTACAAAGATATAGTTTGTATCAAAGGAGAGTAACTCTATGCGTCGCATGATTTTGGTTCCATTGCTCATTTTCGTGGCTCTCGCCGCTATCGGAGGGGCTGTTGCTTACTGGATCTACGACAGCTATAACTATTATCGTACCGACGATGCACAGATCAGCGGAAAGATCGTGAACGTGAGCGCTCCAGTATCAGGAACTCTCACAAGCCTCAGTGTTAAACAGGGTGATAAAGTCACGGCAGGCCAGATTATCGGTTCCATCACTCCTGCCCCAAGCGCGAGTACAAATGGTAACTCGGCAGGCCCAACATCGTTAGATCTTAACAGTCCGATGAACGGCACTATTCTGCAAGTTCCTGCAGTACAGGGCCAGGGTGTTGCTCCAGGATTAACTGTCGTGCAGCTGACGGATCTCAATTCCGTGAATGTGGTAGCATATGTGGATGAGAACGCGATCAACAATGTAAGTGTTGGTCAGCCTGTCGATATCCACATCGATGCCTATAGCGATACCAGCTTTACAGGCCACGTGGCACAAATCGTGCAGGCAGCGGCTGGTCAATTCTCACTCTTACCCAATCAGGACCCTACAAGCGGTAACTTTACCAAGGTTGGGCAGCGCATTCCTGTTGTGATTACGCTTGACGGCACTGCTGGCAGAGCTATCCTTCCTGGAATGAGCGCGGAAGTAACTATCCATCTACACTAACTATATCAGGATGCTATGCTGGCGCGTATGCTGTGCCAATATTACATAGAAGGAGTTTGTCGTGACTTTATTGATTATCGGCGGTTTGCTAGCTGTTGCAATCTTAGCCATTCTTGGCGCCGTTTTCCTGGGCGTGAGTGAGCAGCGTGCGGAAAAAGTGCGGACTAATGGTAGCATGCCCATAAGCTCTTCGAGCTCCATACCATCGGTGGAGCAGCCGTCAACCGCTAGTAGAGCAGCAGCGCGAACCGCTCCCACCAGGCAAAATCTGCCTCCTATCGCGGAGAGCCCTCTACGTTCAGCCGGGGAAAGTCAACAACAATATGCACTCAATGGGCAGTTCCACGAGCTTTCGGTTGAGCTACGAACACTCTACCAGCATGCATGGGAACTTGAACGCCGGCTCCGTGGCCTCACAGAGATAGCAGAACGACTTGAGGAAACGCAAAGCAATCAGGTCGGCACTGAAGTGGAAACTCACTCTTAACCTTCGGTCGATAGCGCTATACTTTAGTTGGCCTGCTGTTCCGTTGGGATCAGAGATCCCAACGGAACAGCACATACTCTATTGTACCTGTTTACCTGGCACCTGCTCAATCAGCATACAATATTCCTCTCGCACCCGACGATTAACGATCCACTAACGCTCGTGTCAGCGTAACTACAGTCACGAACATTCGATAGAGATCAAGCAAGTTGTCACTGCTTAACACGATAGTGCGGGAATCAACCCGTTCAACGCCACGCACCCAAAGTGCCATCTCCGCCATATCAGCAACGAGAAAGGTCACTTCTAGAGAAACTGGTCTCCTGAAAACAGGAGGATGCATTTTCTTCAGATTACTAACAGCACGTGAAGCGCCTCTACGTAGCAACTCACAGGCTACGCTTTTAATGTAGGGGCACCCCTTGCGGGTGCCCGGCAACTCATCCACCCACCTGCTTCCTGGCTCCCCTTGCCGCTGCCCGACTACTCATCCACCCACCTGCTTCCAGGACCACCCGCTGCCCGACAAATATCGATATTCGCTTGAAGCCCAGTACGCGCGGGGTACTCTTTATTAACACTCTGGTGCAAAGGCTCAACTGCCTCATTACGCACTAAGTTGATTGTGCAACCTCCAAAACCACCGCCTAACATACGTGCCCCTCGTACGCCAGGAACCTGCCGTGCAATCTCGACAAGCATATCCAATTCGAAACAGCTAACTTCATACTCATCTCGCAAGCCAGCATGGGATTCCCAGAGAAGCGGCCCCACCTTCTCGATTGATCCCTCTTCCAGCAGTTTGCCAGCCTGTAGCACACGACCATCTTCAGCTATCACATAGCCAGCACGCTTACGCAATAAATCAGGGAGTTGAGACCCGTAGCGAATGAATTGCTCTTGTGTAATATCTCGCAGTGCGCGAATAGTACTCGTTAATCGATTCTCAGGCTCGTGTTGCACAATAATATTACGCAACATTTGTACCGCTTCTTCGCACTGCCTGCGTCGTTCGTTATATGCTGAGGCTGCCAGTTCGCGACGCACACCGGTATCTATCACAACAAGAGATAAGTCTGGCACATCAAAAGGCAGATAGCGATATTCTAGCGAACGGCAATCAAGCAGTACGGCTTGTCCAGGTTGCCCCAGACAAGATGCAGCCTGGTCCAGAATACCACATTGCACTCCTGAAGCAGCCCATTCAGCGTGCTGGCAAATAGCAGCTACCTTCAAAGGCGTCAACGTTGCCCCGTCAGAACCAATAGTGAATCGCCCATTTGAAAGAAGCATACATGCCTGCGCTGTCGCCACCTCTATAGCGGCCGATGAACTCATGCCACCTCCCACAGGCACATCCCCATTTACTACCGCATCAAATCCTTGGAGTTGAACTCCCGCACGTGCCAACTCCGCTATTACTCCCAGGACATAGCTTCCCCAGTGAGGCAAAGTATCACTCTGTCGCTTAAATGTCTCGGGCAATCCCTGCAATAAAAACTGTGCAAATTCCTGGAAGTGACTTGACCATAGCCGTACGACACTATCGCTTCGCGTCCGACCAGCAAAGGCCACCACGCGATCTATAGCTATCGGTAACACGAACCCATCATTGTAATCTGTATGCTCACCAATCAGGTTCACGCGCCCCGAAGCCCATGCAGTGCCTAATTTACTCACATACTGTGTATCATTATCAAAGGCTATAGGAAATATTGCTAGAGCATCTTGAGCGGGTTGTGGTAAAAAGGCTGCTTGACTCATACCTTTATCCTTGCAATTGCCTCGCGTAACTCTTGGGCCTTCTGTACTGGAGAGGAGTCGTTTGTCCATAATCCCCAAAGGGATTCAGATGAGGCAGCATATTTCAATTTGCCAGGTGCACGGCTAATAGCCAGTATCTCAACATGTAGATGAAAGCGCGTATCGGCTAGTTGGTGTAGCCCAAGCAGATATGGCATAGGTGCCATGGCACCATCGTCCAGGGCATTATAGCCCTGGACTATCTGCAATAAAAGTGCGGCGAGATCTCGTAATTCTGCATCCTCCATTCCTGAAAGGTTTGAGATGTGACGACGAGGATAGAGGTGTGTTTCATATGGGTAGCGAACATAAGGTGGCAAGAAAGCCTGCCAGGTTGTGTTCGCAGCTACCTGGTATTCGCTGCCAGACAGTTCTACGCGTACACGACAAAAGGGACAGCCACGTCCTCTACTTTCGTCTTGTACAACGGTTTCTAATTCACGCTCCAGAATTGGTGTGATAACAGAGGCACCAAAAGCCTGGCCGTGCGGATGATGCTGCGTCTGCCCAATTGATTCCCCGCTATTCTCAAAGATCATGACAGTGGGGTAACGCGAGGCGAGGTCACGGTAGAGATCACGCCACAGTAATGTGACCGCATTGACTTCATCAACAGTCAATTGAGTGAATGTACGATGATGATCCCGGCTATAAATAACAACGTAGGCTTCACCTACGGGAGGTTGTAATGGGGGAAAATCGTTCGGATGCAACCATACGTAGGTGTCGGGGCTAACCCTACCTTCCGTGATATCGTCACAAAAAGCACACGAGGTCGAACCCTCACGGCGATTCATACGATGTGGCGCATTTATCACATATTGACGTAAGATTGGATTCCAGATTGTCTGTTCCATTAATTCCCCTACATGAAACGTATGTTAAGATCATTTAACGGACAGAGGCGAGATACAGACCTTAGTCGCTAGCGTTTCGAGATTAGTTTGTTCTGTTCTGAGCGATCAATCTGCACCAGATGAACTATACAACCTTACCCTCTCTGCTTTGTTAAAACTTACGGGTACATCTTTCCTGATGATATTATACGCACCCTTCACTTTTGTCCTGACACATTAGATTTCCTGTAAATATTCAGATCTCTTGTGCCGCCTCCGGCGGCGGGGTGGGCGAGGAAGGCGGGGACACCCCGCACCCCGCCAAAGGGCCATGCAGGCCCCTTGGGACTCCCTACTGAATAGTTACGATTTCCTGTACTAGTTAAAAGTTATGCGATGCGCTATAATACTTTCACATGCCCTGGTAAATAGAGTATCGACATCAAATGATGGCTCAATTATATAGGGCGGAGTACTCGAACGTAAGGAAGGTACATAACCGTGCCGTGGTGTAAGTTTTTCATACCCAAGATGGCCTCACCCACACTTAAGCCAGATGATCCAGAATTAAATGATCACATCATGTATGCCAAGTGCATCAAAGGACATGTCCTGAAAGATGCCAATGATTGGATCCTGTGCGAAAACTTACCAGCGCCCGACTCAAAATGCTGGCAAGAAGGCGGAGATACTATTTTTTCATTGCTGTATCGCAAACGCCAGCAGGCTCAAACTAATGCAGGCACGCCAGAACGACAGGATGATACTGCAACTCAAGCTGCTAAGTCCTGAGGATGCATGGCTAAGCACTCTCTACCATCATATTTTTCTTTACAATCTGCGACTGAGCAAATAGCGCGGGTTCATTCTAAATTGTTGCACTGGTATATTACTGAAAAACGCGACTTACCCTGGCGTTCTACCAATGATCCATATGCAATTCTTGTTTCCGAGATCATGCTTCAGCAGACGCAGGTAGATCGCGTGTTACCAAAGTATCAGCAGTTCCTGGAAACATTTCCAACGCTGGCCGATCTTGCCGCTGCATCCACTGCCCAAGTGATCTCCTCCTGGGTTCCATTAGGCTACAATATGCGTGCTGTACGTCTTCAATCGATAGCCCGGCAGGTAATCGCTGAATATGGAGGATGTATCCCCAACACCATTGAGGAATTGCTGAAACTGAAAGGCGTTGGTCGCTATACTGCTGGCGCGATTGCCTGTTTTGCTTACAAGAAGCAGGTTGCTACCGTTGATACCAATATTTACCGTGTGCTGCACCGCATTTTCATGGGTCTGGAGCATCCCGAACCCAAGCTCAATAACCATCAAATGCTAGTACTAGCCGAACAGGTATTGCCTGGTGGCAAGGCATATAACTGGAATCAGGCGCTCATGGATCTGGGCGCAACTATCTGTACCAGCAGCAACCCGCAATGCATGCGCTGCCCGTTGCAAGAAGCCTGCAAGACCTATACTGAGATGAGCCAGTATAGCCTTTTTCCTTCAGGGACAGTGCTACGCCAACTTCGCAAGGTAGCTGAGAAGAAGGGAACATACCAGGCCCAGACGTTCAACAGCACAAACCGCTATTTTCGCGGACGTATCATCGATCACCTGCGTTCTCTACCCGCTGGCCAGCGTATTCCACTTACCACTCTAGGACCAAAAATCAAACCAGAGTTTTGCGATGACGATTTATCATGGTTACAGCAGCTCGTTGACAGGCTAGCAGTAGATGGACTGGTCGATTATGCCGAGGAGGGTGTACGGCTACCCTAATACATGCTAAAGTATACGTAGCAGGATTCTTAGGGGCTCAGCCCCCGAGCGCGGTCTGGAGCGAGTAAACCTGGAGGCTTACGTCTCCACCCTCACCCCAAAAAGGAAGTATGTAAACCCTTTACTGGCTGATATTTTCAGTGAGATGACAGAGATGTAATTTACTCTTATTTGGAGGAGCGCAACAATGCAACTTAAAAGTTTCGATGAAATCAACAAAAGTCACCGTCATATTTTTCTCTCACCGCATTTTGATGACGTCGTCTACTCCTGTGGCGGCACTCTTGGAGTACAGGTAAATACAGGATTGCGCCCGCTTGTAATCACCGTCTTTAGTGGAGTACCCTCCCCGACCCTGGTGCTGAGCCCACTCGCAGCACAGATACATAGAAAAATGGGCTTCCGGCTGAATGCGCAAATCGCAGTGACCACAAGGCGCGAGGAAGATGCTCTCGCGCTTGATTACCTGAAAGTCGATTACCTCTGGCTTGACTATCTGGACGCAATCTATCGCGGCACACCCGCCCACTATACCGAAAACAACCAGTTGATGGGTGCAGAGATTCATCCTGGTGATCTTTGGATCGACAGGGAGCTAGCCCAGAACCTTGCCGCCTTACATGATCGTCTACCAGATACAGTCTGGTACGGCCCTCTTGGAATAGGTCGTCACGTCGACCACCAGATCGTTTGTTCTGCCATTGACCGCTTAACCCAACGTGGAGCAAACGTCAAACTCTATGAGGAATTTCCCTATGTTCTAGAAGAAGGAGCCCTGGAAGAGCGACTCAGGGAATTTGGCGATAGTTTGGAGCCGGCCCTGGTTGAAATGTCCGAAATGCTTCACCTCCGCCAGGAAGCGGCAGAAATGTATGCCTCCCAGATACAGTTAAACTTCACCGACAAGGCAGCTATGCTTAAGGCCATGGCTGACTATACTCATAGCATTCGGCCTGTACAGACGGTACACCTGGAGCGATACTGGACAGCACGCTAAACTAGGACTCCGGTCAAGTCAGAAAGTCTAGCTACTCTAAAAAGCAGTCCGTTTCAGTCTGGGCGAGTACTGCTTTGCCTGAGTGATTAGCATGGATCGTCCTACTTGTTAAAACCTCCCTTTAGCTTATGATACAAGCGATACAAACTGCCGACATGAGGCTGTATAACTGACTGTGTATCTTAATTACAGGCGTAACGATTCAGCATGGGGTTCCAAGGGGCCTGCAAGGCCCTTTGGCGGGATGCGGGGTGTCCCCGCCTTCCTCCCGCACCCTGCCGCCGGAGGCGGTGCCAGAGCAAAGAAACCTGAATAGTCACTTACAGGCAAGAAACATATAATAAATAAGGTTGGGATACTTGTTAGGGGGATTAAAATTGAGCCTGCTTCATGTTTTCATAAGATGAATACTTAAAATTTGCATATAGAACAGCAATATGACCGTTCAGAGAGGATAGATTCTCATGAATATTGATACCCCAATTTCGTTATTGGTTTCCCAAAATGGGAACGTGCCTGCTGTAACGCATACCGTTTACCTTGCACTGGGTTCCAACCTGGGAGATCGTCGTGGAAACCTGGCTGCTGCGCTGCAGCGACTACGTGAAGTGCTAGAGATCACGACCGTCTCATCCATCTACGAAACGGAACCAGTTGGCTATCTAGACCAACCTCGTTTCTTGAATATAGTCTGCCGTGGTAAAACCATGCTCTCCGCCCAGGAACTGTTGAAATACGCCAAAGATGTGGAAGTGGCGATAGGCAGACAGCCAACATTTCGCAATGGCCCACGCCCAATAGATATCGACATAATCTTCTATGACGATCTCCATATTACACAAGGGAATTTGACGGTGCCTCATCCACGCATGTCAGAACGCGCTTTTGTGCTGGTTCCATTGGCAGAGATTGCGCCCGGTGTAATCGATCCTGTCAGTGGACAGACTGCACAACAGCTTTTAGATGCTGTTTCACAGGACGGGGTGAATAAACTCGCCCGGAGTTTGCGCATCTCTCTTGATCGTGACATTCAGAGCGGCCAACCGAGCGTGCATGTCCGTCTTGGACGTGCTGGTGTCGTTGGCATCACAAAGGCCATTCTGATCGGGGATCAGGAAGGACAGCAACAATGGTTCAACGCAACGTTTGACCTCTACGCCGATCTGGATGCAACACAGGCTGGCTTGCATATGTCCCGGTTCAGCGATGCGCTTGACGAGGTGATGGTGGAAATTGGCAACAATGTCTGGCCTAAAATCGAGCTACTTGCCGAACATATAGCTAAAATCATTGTTGAGAAGCAGAAAGCGTTCCGGGCAGAAGTCCACATCCGCACGGCCTATCCTCTCCAGAGATGGACACCCGTATCTGGACGTCCAACGCAGGAGGTTTATGGCTTGATTGCACAGGCCGTCGCTACAAAGAATCATTCCAGGCGCCTGGTGGGTGTTGAAGTCGAGGGCATGGTTGCATGTCCCTGCGCGCAAGACATGGTGCATTCGTTTGCGCGAGTACGCTTGCAAGAAGAAGGTTTCGCTGAAGATGTGATTGAGAAGATGCTGGATGTCACGCCACTTGCAACACATAATCAGCGTGGGCGGGCAACGCTGATGATTGGTACAGACCAATCTCTGGATGCCAGAGATCTGGTTGATCTAGCAGAAAGCGCCATGAGCTCTGAAAATTATGGTTTGCTCAAGCGCCCAGATGAGCTCTATATCGTTAATAAGGCCCATGCCAATCCCCGCTTTGTCGAAGATGTCGCGCGCGAAATTCTGCGCGCTGTTGTCGAGAAGTACACAGGTCTGCCTGATAATTCCTTTGTTTGGGTACGTCAACGTAATGAGGAAACAATCCACAAGTATGACGTTGAAGCTGAGGGTTGGGGCACGCTGGGCGAACTGCGTTCAGAAATTTTGCAAAATGCAAGCATGGAACGTCATACTAGTAAAGAAGAGTGGTTAGGGCTTTTATCCTATTAACACATCTTGCTTATCCATGCTATAATGCGGGTACAATGAACAGAAAGGCAGGAGTCAAGATGAAGCTCTACCTCTACGTTTTTGAATATGTAGAGGTACCCTTTGCGGGCAAGGAAGTCCTGGGGACTTCTACCCTCACCCGCCTAGAAATGTGTAACCACAGGGAGAGTTTGTGGAAGGAGTTCTGCTAGACCCTGGTCAGTTGGCAAGGGCCGCTGTAGATATCGCATCTGACAAAAAAGCCTCGGATGTAATTTTATTAGACATTCGGGACGTAACCACCATTGCAGATTATTTTGTTATCTGTAGTGGTAATAGCCGCCGTCAGATCCAGGCTATTGCTGATGCCATTGATGAACAATTAGGGGAACAGGGAGCCAAAGTGCTTCATCGGGAGGGCGTTGCCGAAGCCGGTTGGATACTACTGGACTTTGGTGATGTCATCGTGCATATCTTCGGGCAAAAGGAACGGGAATATTACCGCCTGGAGCGCCTCTGGAGTGAAGCAAAGACGGTAGTATACTTACAATAACTATATCTCTTAGAAAAGGTGATCAACGATGACATTTTTTCGTAACCGCATGTTTCTCGAGGGCATCGCGCTTGGCGGGATTTGCGGCGTCATTATTGGTTCAATTATAGCTTTTTTCCTTGGCGAAAGTAGCGTTGAGGCATTGCGCCGCGCCATTAATGAACGCATCCCTGGCCGCAGCAAAGTGCCATTTGAATACCTCTCTCAATAGATACATTTTAGTTGGACGCTGAAGGAGGCAAGTGTGAGGCTGCGCTATTTTACGGCGTTACTTTTAGTAGCGCTTTTTTTGAATGTAGATACTCCACACGCTTCTTCTGCAAGCACCCATGGATGCGCTCCGTCTACCCCTCCACCCGTGCCTGGCTCACCGATTCCAGCGCCTGCCACCCCCGGTAAACTGCTGATCAATGAAGTACTCTCGGTACCTGGTTCAACCTGGAATTGTTCGGAACTAAACAAGACGTTTTCTCCTAGTAGCGACTCCTGGGTAGAGTTATACAATCCAACAGATCAGCCATTTAATCTTTATGTGGTGCACGCCGGCATTGATACAGGCCCAAACACGTTAATCTACTATCTTCCTTTAGGTGCTGCCATAGCTCCACATGGCTATCTTGTGCTTTTTCCTGCTACCTACTCCGGCACATTCATAGCCGCAGGGAATTTACGTCTGGTAATTGCTGGTGTATCAATTGACCAGGTCAATGCGCCTGCACTACCTATCGATCAGTCATATGCTCGCATGTCTGACGGATCCAATACCTGGCATATAACAAATACTCCCACCATTGACGCAAACAACATGACACCACAGGCAAGCCCAACTCCAGCTACTACTTCGCATAATCAAGGATCTGGAAGTTATGGACACACCACTTCAACGCCAGAACATGTTACTGGTACGCAACCTGCATGGAGCAATCTTCAATTTCCTACTTCAGTTGCCACTGCCATTTCAGAAGAGAACTCAACGCCGACAACATTTACAACATCTTCAACGCCCTCTACACCTGTGAGTAATGGATGGGATATTCCTCGCCGCATCCTTCTGACTGTATTGGCGGTTGCGCTGGCCTTGATGCTCTTTTGGTGTTGGAGGTTATTTAGCACTCCCTAAACTTCTTCCCATTGTTTGATTTGCATGGTATGATTCATTACATAGAACAAGTGTTGATCAATATCAATCGCTCGCTCCATCCATAGCAGCGATCTAGGGGATCACTAACATGAGCATCACAGAACTTCCTCCACCACCAGCAACAATTTCTTTATTTGAGCGCATGTCAGCGGATAAAAAAGCCGAGTTGGTGCGGGAACTGAGCGCATTGCTTGGCGCGCGCTACGTTTTACACACCCCTTACGATTTGATGTTGTATGAGTATGATGCCTCGATCGATCGCAGCACACCCGACATTGTAGTGCTGCCTGCGACAACAGAAGAGGTAGCCGCAATCGTCAAAATTGCAGCTCACCACAATGTTCCGGTAGTACCAAGGGGGGCAGGTACAGGCCTGAGTGGTGGAGCTATTCCTATTTATGGCGGCATAACGATTGTATTTGCTCGTATGAACCGTATCCTTGAGGTCGATTATGAGAACCTGCGTGCCGTTGTGCAACCGGGCCTGGTAAATCTCCACCTCAGCAATGCGCTCAATCCACAAGGTTTCTACTATGTGCCAGATCCTAGCAGTCAGCGTTCTTGCACCATTGGCGGGAATGTTGGCGAAAACGCCGGAGGTCCTCATACATTAATCTACGGTGTTACCACAAATCATGTGCTTGGGTTAGAAATCGTAACTACAGAGGGCGATATCGTCCAGATAGGCGGTTGGACATACGATACACCAGGATACGATCTCACTGGCTTGTTGATTGGCTCCGAGGGGACACTATGTATTGTTACTAAAATAATTGTACGCATCGTGCATTTATCGGAAGCAGTCAAAACCTTGGTGGCAGTCTTTGATACCATGGACGATGCCTCGAACACCGTCTCGGAAATTATTGCTTCTGGAGTGATACCTGCTGCCATTGAGATGATGGATCAGATGATCTTACAAGCGGTTGAAGCCGATACTCATGCTGGCTACCCTATGGATGCCGCTGCGGTACTACTGATGGAAGCCGAAGGTCTGCGTGAAGGGGTAGCGGAGCAAGTCGAAAAGATTGTGAGCATCTGCAACAAACATCATGCTCGCACCGTGCGTATCGCTGCAAACGAGACAGAACGTCAACTGTTCTGGGCTGGCCGCAAAAACGCCTTCGGCGCGGTTGGACGTATCAGCCCTGAGTTCTATGTGCAGGATGGAGTTGTACCACGTACTCGCCTGCCATATGTCCTGAGGCGTGTTGGTGAGATCTGTGACAGTTATGGCTTGAAAGTGGGCAATGTCTTCCATGCAGGTGATGGTAACTTACATCCTCTCATTCTCTTTGACTCACAGGTTCCCGGCGAGGTCGAGCGCGTGCGCAAAGCTGGGCACGAGATACTTGCGGTATGTGCTGAGGTAGGAGGTTCGATTACCGGAGAGCACGGTGTCGGTATAGAGAAGCAGGAAGAGATGGCGCTCATCTTTAGTGAAGTCGATTTGCGTGTGATGCAGCAGGTGCGTGAAGCATGGAATCCACACCAATTGTTCAATCCGGGGAAGCTATTCCCTATGCCAGGACGTTGCGCCGACATAAAGCAGCTATAAGGATAGATAGTAATGGCTGAGATTGAGACGTTTGCAGCTAGTCTACTGCAATATACCCCTGCAATTCAGATTGTTAGCGATCCCGATGAATTGCTGAATTATGCCGTGGATGGCGTATTACCTCGCTTAACGGTCATACCTGAAAGGGTGGAGCAGGTAGCCCAGATTGTGGCATTAGCAAACCAGCAAGGCTTAACATTACTAACACGCGGCGGTGGTTCACGTATCAACCTGGGAGGGATATCACCGCCATTCGATATACTGATCGAAACGATCAAATTGAATCGTTTGCTAGAGCATGAAGTGCCCGACCTTACCTGTCATGTCGAAGCGGGCATCACACTGGCGTCATTCCAGGCACAGTTGGGCGCAAAAGGGCAGTGGTTAGCGCTCGATCCTCCTGATGCCCAGCAGACCACGATCGGTGGAATCCTGGCTTCGAATGCCAGCGGACCGAAACGTCTGCGTTATGGGACTGCGCGTGATCTAGTCATTGGATTGCATGTTGTGCAGGCCAGCGGGGAAGTTGCACGTAGCGGTGGCAGCGTGGTCAAAAACGTCGCGGGCTACGACCTCAATAAACTCTACATTGGATCATTGGGTACGCTGGGAGTCATTGTCGAAGCCAATTTTAAGCTGCAGCCTCTTCCTGCCAATGAACGCACACTCATGCTGACTTTTTCGAAAGCTATAGACACGATGCAGACCGTAATCGCCATCCTGGGTTCGCTGTTGACACCCAGCGCAATCGAATTGATTGACTCAGGAGCGGCCAATGATATAACCGATTTCTTTGGTCTGAACCTGCCAACCAATGGCTATACTTTGGCCATCAACTTTGAGGGAAGCTCTGTGGCCGTTGACCGCCAGTTGGATGAAACGCGACAGCTTGCACGCCAGAACGGCGCCTTATTAGGTGATGACCTGGCTGGCAAAGCACAAGATCAGTTCTGGGATGTTGTTCGCGAACATACCCAGGGGTCAGTGACCTGTAAAGTGGTAGTGCTGGTATCGCAAATGGCCAATTACCTTCAGACTACTGAGGAGATCTGCCACCGTCATGATCTTGAAGCTGCGGTAGTAGCACACGCTGGTAATGGTATTTTGTATATTGAACTGCGGCCAGGCGACGCAACATCTCGTCTTGTTGAGGCGATTACTGAGCTGCGTCTACATGCACAAGTGGCACATGGAAGCCTGGTCGTTGAACGTTGTCCAATTGATTTGAAACGACGCATTAGCATATGGGGTGAGCCTGGCCCAGATTTTTATCTGATGAAGCGACTCAAACAACAGTTTGATCCCAAGGGTACGTTTGTCAAAGGCCGTTTTGTGGGGGGATTGTGAAGCAAGAAACATCAGCGCACACCAGGATACTTCCCGCACTGATCGTTACTGCTCATCCTGAATTTACGAATGCGGCATTTGACGAACTAAAGCATCTTGACAGAAACCTGCACAGTGTTGAGTTGCTAGCTCCAGGCGTCTTGTTGTGCTGCTATCCTCAGGAAACATCCCAACAAGATGCCATGACATTAATGCGCTTAGCGGCAGAACATCACCCCATCTTCGTAAGACATCTTGCGCCCGTGCAAGCGATTATTAATCTGAGTAATACGGAAGCCGATATTGGCGAGCTGGCCTTAGCTATAGCCAATTTGCCAACATTCGTGCAGCTGGAACGCGGACAGCGCTTTGCCGTGCAGACTCGCCTTTTGCAAACTAGTACAGAGACAGCTTTTGCAGGCACCAGCAAACGAGCATATAGCAGTGGACAAGTCAATCAACTTTTAGCCGAAGCCATCTCGGTGGAAACTGGCAGTCTGGAGTCCATTAAGAAGCCGCAGATTGTTGTCTCGTTGCTCTGTACTATGGATAAAGGATACCTGGGTATTTCTCTGGTTAAAGACAACTTAAGCGATTGGCCTGGAGGGGCACGTCATTTCGCACAGAGACCCGAACAGATTAGCCGGGCTGAATTTAAACTGCTGGAAGCGTTAGAATTATTTGGCTTGACCCTACCAGCACAAGGCCGGGCGCTTGATCTGGGCGCCGCGCCCGGCGGCTGGTCACGTCTATTGTTAGAGGCGGGAATGAGCGTCGTGGCAGTTGACCCGGCAAAACTCGATTCCCGCCTTGCGAGGCATCCTCGGCTTGAACATTATCGCGGCTATGCCGAAGTGTACCTGGAAGAGGCGCTAAATAGGCGCAGGAAATTTGATGTAATCACCAACGATATGCGCATGGATGCGCGTGAGGCTGCGCGTTTGCTCGTGGAGGCCAGTGCATGTTTACGTGCTGACGGTTTCATTATCAGTGCACTAAAACTGCCACATGCAACTCCCGAAATTGATCCATTGAAGAACTTGAGAGAGGCTTTGCGATTGCTGAATAGGCATTATGGTATCGTGCAGGCCAGGCAGCTTTTTCATAACCGTCAGGAAGTAACTGTTCTGGCCGCCAGACCGCTATCAACGCTGACTTAACCATCGAGACCTAGGAGGTAGCTATTATGTCACTCGAAACTCCGAACCCTCAGAACACAGTCGCTACAATCACACCACCTGCTCGCGGGCCATTGCGTCGCCACACACATACCTACGACTTAATACGCCAGTGTATTCATTGTGGTTTCTGTCTGCCTACTTGTCCGACTTACGCGGTGCTTGGGGTAGAGATGGACTCTCCTCGTGGGCGTATTTACCAGATGCAGGCGGTTGCCGATGGGCGTATGCAGATCTCCCCCGAGTTTGTCGATCACATGTACTGCTGCCTGGGTTGTCGGGCCTGTGAAACAGCGTGTCCTTCCGGTGTACAATTTGGTAAGTTGATCGAGGCCGCACGTGAACAAATCCAGCTTGAGGTTGCTGATACGCCAACTCATAATGGCTCAAGATATGAGATGCCTGAGCCTCTCGGCACTGGGAATTTTCCGCTGCATGAACAAATGGATAGCCGTCCTCCTCTCGAACCTCTAACCGCAAAGCTTCTGCGACGCTTCTTTTTTGATCTGATACTTCCCTCTCGCCTCGTTACATCACTCGTTTTTGCAGGATTGAAGGTATATCAGAGGAGCGGATTGCAATCCCTCACACATCGCACGGGGCTTATTGATGCGCTGAATGCTCTACCTACACCCCTGCAGGGACAGTTGAAAACACCTGAAGAGCTAATACCTGCCACAAGTGGCGACCTGCTCCCACGGCTATTGCCGGAGATTACTCCCTCATTCACGAGAAAACGTTATCGTGTAGGCTTTATCAGCGGCTGCATCATGGATCAAGTCTATCGAAATATCAACGAGGCAACGATTCGCGTGCTAGCAGCCAATGGTTGTGAGGTCATTACTCCTCCCAGGCAGCAATGTTGCGGAGCTTTGCATGTCCACGCTGGTGAAGCAGAGCGTGGAAGGGAACTCGCTCGCCACAACATTGATGTGTTCGAGCCATATAATTGTGACGCAATTATTATTAACTCTGCAGGTTGCGGTTCTAATCTCAAGGAATATGGGCACCTCCTGCGTGATGATCCTGCATATGCCACTCGTGCCACTGCATTTAGCTCAAAAGTGAAAGACATTAGTGAGTTTCTGGCGAGTATTGACTGGAATCGCGAGATGGGGCAACTGAACCGTACGGTAACTTATCATGATGCCTGTCACTTGTTCCATGGGCAAAAGGTCAAACAACAGCCACGTGACCTACTCAATGCTATTCCAGGTTTGAATATGGTTAATTTGAAAGAGGCTGATTGGTGCTGTGGTAGTGCCGGTATCTACAACATAACGAACCAGGAGTTGGCATCGGAACTTTTAGAGCGCAAGATGAACAACATCAGAGCAACTGGTGCGAGTGTGATAGCCACAGGTAACCCTGGCTGCATGATGCAAATCGCTCTAGGTGCCCGGCGGCGAGGCATTGAGATAGAGGTGGTACAACCTGTACAGTTACTCGATCAAGCTTATCAGGCAGCTGGACTCTACGATGTCCCAGTACGCGACACAGAAAAGGCCAGGAGAAGACAACGCACACTTGCAATCAGCATCGGTACTGGAATACTTATCGGCTTCTTGCTATCACGTCGCCATCATAAGAGAGATTAGATGAAGCGTGAAAATAAACTTTACCGGTCAATTTCATGCGCTGTTTGCCATTGTTCGCGTAATTGTTGGGCCTTGACGAAAGTGTGTACCAGGTTATTATCG
>Ga0137365_10000008_pt1 | contig 73376 bp, 66 predicted proteins | sample SagtaG_9_FD_104799 | JGI IMG/M metagenome (GOLD analysis project Ga0137365, IMG submission 104799) | Vadose zone soil microbial communities from Sagehorn Ranch, Mendocino, California, USA - Sage1_L_40_16 metaG | ecosystem: Environmental > Terrestrial > Soil > Vadose zone | place: USA...
ATGGCCGCTGCCTACGTTGTGAGCAAGGCGATCTCCCTCCGCATGGGCTGGCCGACGGCGCGGACGGCACCCAGAGGCTCGTCATCGAGCGAACCGCCCGGCTAGCCCCACCGCGCCCTGGCCACGATCGCGCGAAAAACACCGCGTGATTAGTCGCCGTCGGCGCCGGCCAGCTCGATCGGCTCCCAGCGGCTGCCCGCCGGGGTGTCGATCACTGCCGCGCCGAGCTCGGCGAGCTGGGCGCGGAGCCGGTCGGCGGTTGCCCAGTCGCGCGCCCGCCGCGCTTCCTCCCGCTGCGCTATGAGCTGCTCGACGTACTCATCGGACACGGCGAGCTCGGCGACCGCCCCGGTGACCGAGGCCCCGTCGAGGTCGCCGAGGCGCAGGCCGAGTAGCTGGTCGGCGACGGCAACAAGCACGCCCTTGTCCTTGTCGGTGAGCGTGTCGTCACGCACCACGCGCTGCAGCTCGGCCAGCGCCTGCGGGGTGTTGAGGTCATCGCTGATCGCCCGGTCGATCCGGTCGAGCGCGACGCTTGCGGCGCCGCCCAGCAGCTGCTGGGCGGCGCCGAGCCCGGTCACGGCCGGCAGCGGGCGCAGCGGTTCGACCCGGCCGAGCAGCCTGCGGTATGCCGCGGCCGCGGCGCGCAGCCCGGCGTTGGCCAGATCCTGCTGGCTGCGGTAGTGCGCGGTGAGCAGGAAATAGCGGTACGCCATCGGGTGGAAGCCGGTACCGGTCAGATCGCGCAGCGTCGGCATCCGGCCCTGCGACTTGGCGATCTTCTGGCCGCCGAGCACCAGGAACTCGTTGTGCAGCCACCAGGGCACCCACTCGCGGCCGTTCTGCAGGTAGGCCTCGCTCTGCGCGATCTCGTTGACGTGGTGGATCTCCCGGTGATCGACACCGCCGGTGTGGATGTCGAAATGCTCGCCGAGCAGGTCCATGCTCATCACCGAGCACTCCAGGTGCCAGCCGGGGACACCAGCCGACCACGGCGAGTCCCAGTGCAGCACCCGCTGCTCGCCCGGCAGGTCGGCGCGCCACACGGCGAAGTCGGCCTGGGCGCGCTTGCCTGCCATCGCCTCGATCCGCTCCAGCCCGCCGCCAGGCGGCCGCAACGCCAGCCTGCCGTACCCGGGCGACCGCGCGGTGTCGAAGTACAGCCCGGATTCCAGCTGGTAGGTATATCCGTGCGCGTCGAGTTCCTTGGCGAATTCAATCATCCTCGGCACGTATTCCGAGGCGCGCGGTGAATGGTGGTGCCGCAGCACGTTCAGCTGTTCCAGATCGGCGTAGAAAAGCTTCGCATAGTGCCCGGTCAGTTCCTGCACCGAGCGCAGCTGCGCCTTCGCCGCCTCTTCGACTTTGTCAGCGCCGAGATCGACGTCCCCGACTGTATGCCCGACATCGGTGATGTTGACGACCTGGGTGACGGCGTAGCCCTTCCACTCCAGCATCCGGCGGAGCGTGTCGCTGAACACGTACGGCCGCAGGTTGCCCAGATGAGGGTCTGCGTAGACGGTCAGGCCGCAGGTATACAGGCCTACCCTGCCGGGCACGAGCGGCGAGAACTCGCCCGCCCGACGTCCCATCGAGTTGTAGAACCGTATGCTGGCACCGACGGTCACGAGCCGACCTCCCAACGTTTCCAGCAGAGTCTACGGGGGCAACGCCCTCGCCGAGATGCGCGATCCGCATGCCGCTCTGGCTCCGGTCTCCGAGCTGGTGAGCTGCGGTTTGCCGGTGTTGACTTTAAGCGCGCCTTAAGTTCTATCCTCATGTCTGTCCGCGCGCGTAAGGTGAGGTAGCCAGTGGTGGGAGTTCGTTGACCGGCGGGCTGTGGGCGCCGCAGCGGCGCGCGCTCACCGTCGGCTTGGTGCTGACGATCACCTTCGTGGCCACTGAGGCGCTCGCCGTGGTCACCGTGATGCCGGTGGTCGCCAGGGACCTGCACGGGCTGAACCTGTACGGGTTCGTGTTCAGCGCCTTCATGCTTGGCACGGTGCTCGGCATCGTGGCGGCCGGCCGGGTGGCCGACCGGCGCGGGCCCGCCGCTCCCTATGTGGCTGGCCTGGCGCTGTTCAGTGCCGGCCTGGTGGTGTCCGGCCTGGCCCCGACGATGCTGGTGCTTGTCGCCGGTCGCGCCCTGCAGGGGGTGGGCGCAGGGGCGGTGCCGGCGATCGCCTACGTCGCGATCGGCAGGAGCCTGCCGGAACGGCTGCGGGCCCAGATGATGGCGGTGCTGTCGACCGCCTGGGTGGTTCCCGGCCTGGCCGGGCCCGCGCTGAGCGCTGAGGTGGCGCGCCTGTTCGGCTGGCGCTGGGTCTTCCTCGGGCTGCTGCCGTTCGTCGCCATGACCGGGCCGTTCGCGATCCCGGCGCTGATCAGGCTGGGCCGGCCAGACGCGCCAGCGGGCGAGGGACACCGGCTGGCTGACGGCGTCGGCGTCGCGGCCGCGGCCGCGGCCACGCTGGCCGGGCTGACCATGCTGGCAGGCTCGGCCAGCCGACCGGCCGGGCTGGCCCTGGTCGTCGCCGGCGGCGGGATCGGGGTGCCCGTGCTGCGGCGGCTGCTGCCTGCCGGAACGTTCACCGCGCGGTATGGCCTGCCAGCCACGACTCTCAGCCGCGGCATGCTGACCTTCGCCTTCTTCGGCGCCGACGCGTTCGTCACGCTGGCGATCACGATCGTCAGGCACCGCACGCCGCTGCTGGCCGGCGGGGCGATCACCGGCACCACGCTGGCCTGGACGGCGGGCGCCTGGATCCAGGCCAGGCTGAACTCGCGCTGGCCTGGACGGCGGCTGGTCCGGGCCGGCCTGGTCGTCATCCTGGCCGGGATCGCCGGGCTGGTCCTCGTGCTGAACCAGGACGTGCCGGTCGCCGAGGGCATCGCGGCCTGGACGGTGGCCGGGCTGGGGATGGGGCTGTGTCACGCCCCGCTGACGCTGATGATGCTGCGCGGCGCCCCGGCCGGCCGGGAGGGCTGGGCGGCCGCCTCGCTCAACCTGGCCGACGTGCTCGGCAGCGCGCTGGGGATCGGGTTCGGCGGCGCCGCGATAGCGCTTGCCCAGCGGGCAGGCTGGGCGCTGCCCGCCGGGGTCGCCGCAGCTTTCGCCGTCGCGGCCGCCGCGGCCGTCGCGGCGCTGGCCGTCAGCCGGCGGCTGCCGTCAGGCCGGCTCGCCGCCGTGCCCGCGTCCGGAGCCGGCGCCGAGCCCACGTCACAAGGCCAGGTCATGCGGAGCTAGTTCATCGCGGACGCCTGGCCGGGCAGCAGCCAGGGCTCAGGAACGGTCGCCAGCGTCCGCTGGTAGACGGCCTCGTAGCCCTCGGCCATCACCTCGACCGTGAATCCGGCCTGGACATGGCGACGGCAGGCGGCCGGCTCGAGCTTGCGCGCCTGCGCGATCGCGGCGGGCAGTTCGGCCGGGGTGTCGACGATCACGCCGGTCTTGCCGTGCACGATGAGTTCGGGCGCCGCACCGCGCCGGAGCGCGGCCACCGGGGTTCCGCAGGCCATGGCCTCGATGACCACCAGGCCGAACGGTTCCTCCCAGCAGATCGGGAACAGCAGGCAGGCCGCGCGGGACAGCAGCTCGCGCTTGTCCGCGGCGTTGGCGATCCCGAAGATCGTCACATCCGCGCGGATCCTCGGTTCGATCTCGCGCGAGAAATAGGCGCGTTCGATCGGCTCGCTGCATTTGCCCGCCAGGACGACCCGGATTCCCGCCGCCCGCGCGGCGTCGATCGCCAGGTGCGGCGCCTTCTCCGGGTGGAACCGGCCGAGGAAGAGCGCGTAGTCCTCCTTCTGGGCGCGGAACGGGAATGTCTGCGCCCGGATCGCGTTGTGCACGGTCGCCGCCCAGGGCAGGTCGGGTGCGCTTGACCGCTGCGCGTCGGAAATGGCGACGAGTTTGACCGTGCCGCCGAGCGCCCGGTAGTACTCGCCGGGATCGCCAGCCACCGGGCCGTGCGCGGTGACGACGGTCGGGGTCAGCCTGCCACGGGCCATCAGCGGCCCGGCCATCGTATGGTCGTGGATCACGTCCACATCCAGTGTGTCCAGGATGCTGGCCACCTTGGCGGTGTGCACCATCTCCGGCATCGGCTCGCCGAGCTGGTCTGCGGGCCCGGTGTCATAGGTGGTGATGAACCGCTGCGCCTTGGTGGCGTGCCGGCCGGCCCCGAACAGGGTCACCTCATGGCCCCGAGCCACCAGTGCGTCTACCAGGTCCGCGACGACCACCTCGATGCCGCCGTACGCAGTCGGCGGAATGTCGAAGTACGGCGGTGCCACCATCGCGACGTGTAGCTGCCGTGATCCGGTGTGGACTGGTTGGGTCCTGGTCAGAGTCGAGCCTGTGGTGCTCACAGCGAAGCGCCTCCTTAGCTCACGAGTTCACCTGCGCCGGCTCGGGGACGCCGATGAGGCGCCAGCCGGGCCGCAGATGATCATGCCCGCCGGCTGGGACGCCGATACTGCGATGGAATTAAGAAAATGCCAATGGATGAGTAAAGAGCATATCATTGCGGCGTCGTTTACTTGACCTAGATTTAACCGGCCACAATTCGCTGACCTGGGCAAATCGCCCGGTGATGCCTTCATGGCACGCTGCGCCGCAGAAAGTGAAACAAGCGGTTAACGTGATGCGACGTCCAGATTTTCCTCGATGGTCTGGGTCAGCGGGTGGTCCGGACCGAGCACTCTCCGGCAGTCCGCCAGGGTCCGCTGGAAGGCGGCGATCGCGTCGGTGTGCCGCCTGGCCACGTAGTAAGCGTGGGCGAGGTTGCCGCGCGAGGTGAGGGTGTCTGGGTGATCAGGGCCGAGCACCCGCTCGAAGCCGGCCACCGTCCGCTCGTACACCGGCAGCGCGTCGGCCAGCCGGCCGGCCGAGTGGTAGGCACCGGCCAAGTTGCCCCGCGCGGTCAGGGTGTCCGGGTGGTCGGGGCCCTGGATGCGCTCCCGGTCGGCATGCAGCCGCTCGTAGAGCGGGATCGCGTCCTTCATCCGGTGCGCCGAGTGGTAGCACGCCGCCATGTTCGCCAGCGCCATCAGCGTCTCCAGGTGGTCTGACCCGAGCACGGCTTCCCGGCCAGCCAGGGTCTGGCGGTAGCGCGGGATCGCCTCCTTTATCCGGCCGGCCGTGCGGTACGCGTAGGCCAGGTGCCCGCACGCGGTCAGGGTGTCAGGATGGTTGGTGCCCAGGGCCCTCTCCCTGATCGCGTGGACCCGGCGGAAGATCGCGATAGCGTCGTCCACCCGCCCAGCCGACTGGTAAGCACGGCCCAGGTTGGCCGATTCGGTCAGGGCGTCACGGTGCTCTGGCCCGAACACCCGCTCCCAGTCGGCCAGATTCCGCTGATACAGGGCGATCGCGGTATCCAGATGACCGGCCAGGTGGCAGGTGCCCGCCAGCTGGCTGCGCGCGGCCAGGGTATCTGGATGGTCGGTGCCAAGCACCCACTCCCGGTCGGCGAGTGCCCGCTCGTACACGTCGATTGCCGCGTCGAACATCCCGGCGGCGCGGTACGCCCTGGCCAGGCTGGTGCGCGCGGTCAGCGTGTCGGGATGGTCGGGACCTTGGATCCGCTCATGCTCGGCGACGCTGATCAAGGTCAGGTCGATCGCGTCATCAAGGTGCCCGGCCGCCTCGCAGGAGCCTGCCAGCAGATCGCGGAACGCCAGCGTCTGCGCGTGGTCAGCGCCGAGCACCCGGCTGCCGGCCGCCAGCATCGACTGCCAGTAGCCGATCGCCGAGCGCGCCAGCCCGGCGTCGACCAGGCTGGTCCCTGCCCTGATCAGGACGGGATGCGGGTCCGGCGTCCAGACCGCCTCGCCGGCGATCTCGCGCAGCTTGAACGCGGATTCCCGCAGCGCCTGGACCAGCGCAGGCTCGGATTCGAGCTGCGGCCACACCTCGAGCAGCGCGTCGGCCGCGGCCCGCGCCGCTTCGTCGAGCACCGCACCGGGCACCAGCCTGCGCACGGCTGCCTGTATCACCGGGTGCACCGAGATCATGCCGATGTTGTTCGCCTGATCGATGGTGACCAGCCCGCACTGAGCCAGGTTGCCCGCCGCGACCCAGGCATGCTTGGGATCGGCGGCCGCGCCGTTGCCACGGCCGGCCAGATAGCTGCATCCGGCCATGCTGACCAGCACATGGACAGGAACGCCGGCCGGATCGAGCAGCGCGGTCAGCGCGAGCACCGGCCGCGCCGCGCCGGCCGGAGGCCGCTGATCGGCCCGGTCGAGCGCCAGCGACCAGGCCACCTCGGCCGGCGATACGGACGCGCTGGATACCCGGCCGAGCAGTTCCTGCTTGCGTCCGGCGAACCTGTGCCGGTACTCACGGCAGCTCAGCCTTGTCCCGGCCATCGTCGCCGTGGCCAGCGCGAGCGCCAGCGGCATGCACTCCATGTCGGCGGCGAGGTCAAGGGCCTCGACCCGCTGGTCGGTGTCGTCGTAGAGCCTCGCGGTCAGGTAGCTCAGCGCCTCGCGGGGGCTGAACTGGCCGATCTGGCAAAGCCGCGCGCCGCGCTCGGCCAGCTCCGACAGGTCACCGGTCGGGCGGCAGGTGACCAGTACCCGGCCGTTGCCGCCGACCGGCCACAGCCCGCGGAGCCCGGCGGGGTCGGTCACGTCGTCAAGCACGACGACCCACCGGCGGTCGGTGCGGGCCAGCCACTCCATCAGCCTGGCCGCCGCCGCCTCGGGCGGCGCGCTGAGATCAGCAAGCCCGATGTCACCGGCGGCCTGGGCATAGCCGACGAGCACCGCGGACCGGCTCGACGCGTTGATCCAGAGCTGGAGGTCGCAGATTCCTGATCGCGACAGTCCGTGTACCACGGCGGCGGCCAGGTAGGTCTTGCCGTAACCGCTGGGGCCGACCAGCACGGTCACGGCAGGCTGCCCGCTTCCTGCCCACTGCCCGTATTCGCCGCCAGCTCCGAGCACCTCGATCCCGTGGCCGGTTTCCGGCCTTGGGCTGAAGACATCCGCGAGCGCAGGCACCCGGCCAGAGGAGATCGGCCAGGCCATGGCGGGCACGGTACCAGCGCCGGCCTGCCGCCTAACACTCTGATCGATCATGACCGCCTGATCATTTACCACGGGTGCGCGGACGCTAGCTCTGCATGGCATCACAACAGTACGACGGGATGACTGCCGATAGGCGGTTACGCCGGATGTTCGCGAAAAGACCGATAACGATCAAGGCAGGGCGGCCGGAGGCGGCCATCGGATGGTTCCGGCAGTGCCCGCTACCTGCGCATCCGGCGCCAGAGCGGCCTGGGAACCAGGCGCAGGACCACGGCCGCGAAGCGGAGGCTGGACGGCACCCAGAGCACGGCGGCGCCGCTGTCAAGCGCCCTGGCGACGGCGGCGCCGACCTGTGCCGGGGTGGCAGCGAGCGGGGCCGCAGTCATGCCCGCGGTCATCCTGCCGGTGACGAAACCGGGCCGGACCAGCAGCACCCGCACGCCGCTGCCGGCCAGCGCGTCGGCCAGGCCGCGAGCGAAGGAGTCCAGGCCGGCCTTGGCAGCGCCGTAGACATAGTTGGCCTTCCTCGGCCGGATCGCGGCGACCGAGGAGAGCACCACGATCGTGCCGTTCCCCTGCTCGCGCATCTTCGCGGCCGCCGCCAGCAGGGTCGTCACATGGCTGGTGAAGTTCACCGAGATCATCCGCTCGGCGAGCGCCGGGGCGGCGTCGAGCTCGGGCTGTGCGATGAGCACGCCGGTCGCCGCGATCACCACGTCGACCGGGCCGCGGCCGAACGCGTCGTCGATGACCTGCTGGTGGGCGGCTGTGGACATCGCGTCGAAAGCCAGCGGCACGCACCGGAACGGCAGTTCCTTGCTGGCCGCGATCAGCCGCTGCTCGTCCCGGCCGGCCAGCAGGACCTCGCTGTCCCTCGGCGCCCGCAGCGCCGCGAGAATCGCCAGGCCGATCTCGCTGCTGCCGCCGAGCAGCAAGATCCTGGCAGGCCGCCCCAGGTTCGCCAGCACTGCCCTACAGCCCGATCGCGAACAGCGCGAGCCAGGCCAGCTCGCAGCAGACCATCAGCGGATCGCGGGCGATCAGATCCTCGACCGGCTTGCTGGTCGCCCTTGCGGTCAGCCGGTCGAACCTGGCCAGCGCGGCAGCCAGCGGGATGGAGCTGATCAGGTGCCAGATCCGCATGGCGGAAGCCGGCTCGCCGACGGCCCACAGCGCATACGAGCCGACCATGATCACCGACACCGCGCGCTGAGCCAGCCGCAGTGCGCGCAGTGAGTAACCATGCATGGCCGGCCGGTGCGCCGCCGCATCGGAGCCGAGCACGGTGAACTCGGTATACCGCTTGGCGATCGCGACCATCAGCGCGCCGAGGCTGCATACCAGCAGGAACCAGCCGGATGGCGGCACGTGCGTCGCGGCGGCACCGCCGACCACCCGCAGCACGAACCCGGATGCGACGCAGGCCAGTTCCGCGAACGGCACGTGCTTGAGGCCGGCCGAGTACAGGAAGGAGATCAGCAGGTAAGCCGCGATCGCCGCGGCCAGCCACGGCTCGCTGATGGCGAAGCCGGCGACGAGCCCGGCCAGCGCGAAGCACATCGCGAGCGCCAGCGCCTGCGTGTGCGCCAGCCGGCCAGATGCGACGGGGCGGAATCTCTTGTACGGGTGGCTGCGGTCACGTTCCGCGTCCAGCACGTCGTTGACCAGGTACACAGCGGACGAGGCGGCAATGAAGGCAGCGCCGGCGACGAGTGCGTAGAGCAGGCCGTCCCGGCGGCCGAACGTGTCGCCGGCCAGCGGCGCGGCGAGCACCAGCAGGTTCTTCGGCCATTGCCGAGGGCGAGTGCTCTGGACGACCGCCATCGCCCAGCGGGCCGGCCCGGCAAGGCGTGCTGATGCGCCGCTCCGCGGCTCAGCAACCTGCGCCGCTGGTGTGGGAACCGTCATCGAGCAAAAACCGCCGTGAAGTCTCGGTTGGCGACTGAGTAGTAACGGTATGGCGGTTGGATCTGGTTTTGCAGCAGATTGACCGGACTCGGGCTGGCCGGATGCCCCTTCGGCAGGTAGTACATGAACGACATCCAGTCGGGATTGATGTCGAGCTGCATCGCGGTCACCGCGCCAGCCCGGCGGAGCAGGTCCGCCAGCGTCCGCACGTCCAGGGCGGGCCCGTACACGAAGATGACGCGGCCGTCCCCGGTGATCCCGATGCCTGACCGCCAGACCCGGTAACCGCCGCCCAGCGTGGCCCCCCAGCTGGACAGCACCTTCTGGTCCACCGATGCGGGAACCCTGCCGCCGGCGACGATGAGCTTGAGGTTCTGCCGCACCCCGGCGACCTGCGGCCCCATATGCAGGCCGCCGTATCCCCACGACCCGATCTTCATCGTGCCGTTGCGGTAATAGACCTCGGTCGCCACGCCCTTGACCAGCGCGTGGTCATAGTGCCCGTGCAGGTAGAAGCCGCCGCCCGAGGAGTTGATCCGGAACCCGCTATTGAAGGTCGCGACGAGGCCGAGCCGGTGACCTGGCGGGATGTCCATCGGCGCGCCCCAGTTGCCGTAACCGGGGTCCTCCGTGCCCGGCCGCAGCGAGAACTTGAGCAGCCGCTGATCCATCGAGACGATGCCCGCGTAGTACGAGGAGTAGGTACGGCTCTGCCGCACGTAGGTCTTGAACACCGCGGGGACGCCCTTGACGGTGACCGCCACCTTCCAGACGCCCTCGCCGGGGAGCGCCTGGCCGGCCGGCGAGCCGATGTTCGCCGGGTTGATCGGCGCGATCCCGTGATACTGATGCTTGCACTTGGCGGCATGCGCGCCCTGCCTGCATTCGCTTACCGCTGTGCCGCCGAGATTATTGAACTGGACATCAGGCTTGCCGCCGGTCTTCGGCGGGTTGTAGGTAAGCCATTCGCCGAAGGTGACCAGCGGGCCAAGGTAGTGATTGCGCGCCCATTCGGCGACACGCTCGGCCGCGGTACCGCCGCCAGGGGTGATCAGGGCGTGCCCGAGCGACCAGCCGACGATGAAGACGAACGTGGTGACCAGCGCCAGCACCACGCGCAGCACCGGGCGTGCCCGCCGTCGCGGCCGACGGCGCGCCGGGTCACTTGGCGTCAGCCGCGCCTGACGACCCGGTGCCACTGGTCGAGCCACACGATCCTCCCTTGTCGTGCGCTGAGCGTGCCGGCCGCCCTCGGCCGGCCGTGCCCCGTCGCCTGATGTGCTCCCCGTTCGGCTGCGCCGCGCGCGAACTACAGGCCCCCCTGGCCTGGCAACACGGCACCGCGAGGCGCGCGAGCAGCTCTCTGTCAGCACCCCGGCTGCATTCCGGCGCCCCTGGCCAGGGTAGCCGTCGCAGTCGCGGGCTTGCGACTACCCGAGCTTCCCGCGGCGAAAACCGCGGCACCAGCCTTCCCCCTATGCCCTTCATCCAGCGCCGCGCAAACTCCGACCTCCCGCGAGTCGTGCGATGATGGCATCCGGCCGGCGCCACGGCGACCGCGACGCTGCGCCACTGTGCGCACCTTTCAGACCGTTAGCAGCCTATCGACCGCGCAGGCGTGCGGCAGGATTTCGTGCCCGGCGCGCCATCGTCAGCAGGACAACGAGCGCGGCCGCCGCCGAGTTTCCTGCCACCTCCAGCCAGGGTGCCGCGCGGCCGGGCCGCGGTCAGCGACAGTTATGCTTTCCGCCGACGAACTCCGCGGAAGGATCGACGATGAGCGACGACAGCGGCATCCAGCGGACCTTGGTGCTGCTCAAGCCAGACGCCGTGGCGCGCGGCCTGACCGGCCGGGTGCTGGCGCGCTTCGAAGACGCCCTGCTCAAGATCGTCGCGGCCAAGATGGTGTGGATGGACGCCGAACTCACCAGGCGGCATTATTTCGACCTCGAAGAGCGCTTCGGCCCCGGCGTCTACCGGTCGATGGCCACCTTCATGCGGTCCGGCCCGGTCATCGCCCTGGTGCTCGAGGGCGTCGACGCCGTGCCCTGCGTTCGCAAGATTGTCGGTTCCACCTATCCTGACCAGGCCGCGCCGGGCACGATCAGGGGCGACTTCGCGCACATGAGCAAGGCCTACGCCAATGCCAAGGGGCTGGCGGTCGCCAATCTGGTGCACGCCTCAGGCAACGTGGCCGAGGCAGAAAGGGAGATCGGCGTCTGGTTCAGCAAGGCCGAGCTGTTCGACTATTCATCCGCCGCGCAGCAGTTCACCTGCTGACGCCTGGCCTCCCGCCGGCGGGCGGGTGGGACCGGGCCAGGCGGCGGCTCACCGCGGGCCGGCAGCCGCCCCCGGCGGCCGGGCGGGACCGGCCAGGCGGCGGCTCACCGCGGGCCGGCAGCCGCCCGCCGGCGGTCTTGGCGGGTACTCACGGCGGGCCGGGCTGATTAAGAATCCTGCCATGTGGTACCTCGGTGCTATGGAGGCTACTGGTGATATGGGAAATGAGCCGGATGAGGTGACGCAGGCCGCGATTCAGGCGGTCTCCGAGGCGGTCGAACTTGCCGACGGTCAGCAGCGCCGGCCTGGTCGTCGGCTGCCCGGCCGGCGGCTGGCCGGCCGGGCGGGCAAGGCAGCCGGCATCGCAAGGCTCAGGACGGCGATCGGCACCGCTGCGCGCCGCGGCGCGCACGCTACCAGGCAGGGCGTCACATCAGGCGGGCGCTGGCTCAGCGGCCAGGTGCTCGCGATGGCGCCCAGGATCCCGGTGCGGGACATCGGGACCTTGCGCGCCCAGTTCCCCGGCCGGTCTCCCGATGAGCTTGCCGACGCGCTGATCGAGGGCGCTGCCCGCGCTGCGGCGGCGGTCGGCGCGGCGGTCGGCGCCTGGGCCGTGCTGCCGTTCCTGCCGGCGGCGGGGGCGGAGATCGCGGCCGAGACGCTGTCGGTGGTGGGGATCGAGATCAAGCTGGTCGCTGAGCTGCATGAGGTGTACGGGATGCGGGCGCCAGGCGGTGTGATGGAACGGATGACCGCCTACGTCGGTTCCTGGTCACAGCGCCGTGGCATCCGGCTGGCACCAGGCGGGCTGATCATCGCCGCGGGCTCGCCGCTTGGGCGGCAGCTGCAGCGGCGGCTGGCTGCCAGGGCGGGACGCAGCGTGCTCTCGCTCGGGCCACTGCTGACCGGTGCCGTGGCAGGCGGGATGATCAACCGCAGGGAGACCCGCAAGCTCGGCCGCGCGATCCGCGACGACTTGCGCAAGTACTCACCGCGGGTCGCTGGCTGGCCGGACGCTCAGGGCGAGCTCGCTTGAGCGCCGTCCGCGGCCGGCGCCGACGACCGGGCCGCCGTGGCCGCTGGCCGGCTCAGCCAGTGGCGCAGCCAGCCGATCTGCTCGGCGAGCACGTGCAGCACCGATTCCCGCGCGATGTAGCTGTGGTTCTCATGCGGCAAGATCACCAGCCGCGCGGTGCCTCCGCAGCCCTGGATGGCCTGGAACAGCCGCTCTGACTGAACCGGGAAGGTGCCGGAATTGGCGTCCTCCGCGCCGTGCACGAGCAGCATCGGTGCGCTGATCCGGTCGGCGTAGCGGAACGGGGAGACCTCGTCGTAGACCTTGGGCACCTCCCAGAAGCTGCGCCGCTCGGTCTGGAAGCCGAACGGCGTGAGGCTCCTGTTATACGCGCCGCTGCGCGCGATCCCGGCAGCGAACAGGTCGGTGTGCGCCAGCAGGTTGGCCGTCATGAACGCGCCGTAGCTATGCCCGCCCACGGCCACCCTGGCCGGATCGGCGATCCCGAGATCGGCCAGCGCCTGGATATGGGCGGCGGCCGCGGTGCTGATCTGCTCGATGTAGGTGTCGTTCTTCGTCTCCGGGTCGCCGATCACTGGCATGGTCGCGTTCGCGAGCACGGCATAGCCGCTGAGCACGAACCATGCGGGATCTGACGCCCACAGCCTGGTGAACCGCTGGCTGCTGTCCCGCACCTGCCCGGCCGTGCCCGCGCTGCCGTAGTCGTCCGGGTAGGCCCACAGCACCAGCGGCAGCCGTCCATCCCGCTTGGCGTCGTATCCAGGCGGCAGGTACAGCATGCCGGACAGCTGCACGCCGTCGCCCCGGTCGGTCATGACCAGCTGCTTGCTGATGCCGGTCAGCTCGGGATGCGGGTCCGGCCAGCTGATCAGCGTCCGGTAACCGGCGCCCGCTGCCCGGTCAGGCCCGGCGGCACCGACCGCGCACACCCGCAGGCTCGGCGGCTCGGCGGCGCTCTCATGCCAGATCATGACCTGATCCCTGCGGTCGTCAGCGAAGCCGATGACGCTCTCGTAAGCGTCCGCTCGGCACCAGAACAGCCTGGTCTTCTCCCCGGTCGCCAGGTCGTACCCGTCAAGGAACGGCCGCTGCCCGTCCGGGCTCGCGCCTTCGCCGCTCAGGTAGACCACCTGGCCGTCCTGCAGGACCGTGCTGCGCCCGTCCGGCCGCAGCTGCGTCAGCGGCCCGCCAGGGTCGCCGTACGCGTCATCCTCGGCCAGGGAGAAGATGATCCGGTTCCGCTCCGGTGCGGTCAGGTCGCAGTGCCAGGTGGTCACCCACCTGCGCTCCCGGTGGTGCTCAAGGAGCAGCAGCTCGCCTGCCGCATCCAGGTTCATCCAGCCCAGGCAGCGGTTCGCCACCTGGAACGCCAGCGCGGGCTGGCCGTCAAACGGCGCCTCGTGACGCATGATCGCGTCCCGGTGCGCCGCGGGTGCGACCGGATCGCCGCCGTCCAGAGCCTCTGCCCAGATCAGCCTGGCCGGCCCGGTCTCATCCCAGGTGACCCGGCGCGGGCCGGTAGGCACGCCCATCCGCGGCACCTCGTCGCTGACCGGCAGGTCCGAGATGACCGTCACCGGCTGCCCGGCGGCCGTCCACACCTCGGTCCGCCGGGCGAAGTAGCTGTAGGGCACCCGGAACGAGAACGGCCGCTGCAGCCGGTAGATGAGCAGGTACTGACCGTCCGGTGACTCCTTGACTGCCTGGTACAGCCCGGCCGGACCGAGTTCGGCGACCGCGCCGGTCACCGGGTCAGCCCTGACCGGGACTGTCGTGGCAAGACGCTCGAATTTGTCCTCGTCGGCGCAGGTGCGGAGCAGGTTCTGGAACGTCGCCATCTGCGACTGCTTGCCGGAAGTTTCCTCGATCCGCGGTTCGATCTCATCGCGGGCCTGAGCCGTCCCGGCGCGCTCTGACGTGGCGGGCGGGTTCACCGGCCCGCTGAGCACCAGCAGCGACCGGCCGTCCCTTGACCAGCCCAGAGCGCCGCCGAGCATCGGCGGGTCGGCGCCGAGCACGTCGGTCACCCGCAGTCCGGGAACCTGCCGCAGGCTGGCCGTGCCCGCCTCGCCGACCCAGACCCCGATCCGGTCGGCCTCATCGATGGTGCAGGCGAACCGTTCGCCGTCCGGCGCCCACACCGGCGCGCTGAGCTGGGCACCAGGCGGCACGCTGAGCGGGGTCTGCTCGCCGTCGCTGACCCGCAGCACGGAGAGCCCGGTGCACCTGTGCGTCCGCTGCCTGCAGCCGATGACCGGGTCGATCCGCAGGCCGGCCAGCGAGATGTTGGGCCTGGCCAGCACGGCGATCTCAGGATGTGCCTGGTAGTGCAGCAGGAGCAGGTACCGGCCGCCGGGAGCCGGATACGCCCGCGGCGGCACGGGTGCGTCGATGGCGGCCACGATGGCGTTGTCGGGGACGGAGAACGGCAACGGATGTCCTTTCGCCAGGCCCTGGCGTGCCGCAGGGCCGTACCAGCCAGATCAGTGTCTCAGCCCGCCGGCACCCGCTGCGCCGGCGTCCGGTATAGCCGGAAGGTAGCGTTGGCTGCCATGATCGAAGAGCGAACGCGGCGGCTGCTCGACGTCAGGCTGGCACGCGATCAGGCTGAGCGGCGGCTGCCGTCGGTGGCCGCTGGCCTGGTCCGCGGCGGCGAGCTGATCTGGACGGCCAGCCGCGGCCTGGTATCCGGCCACGACGACGCCGGCCGGCCGGACGCGGACACGCAGTACCGGGCCGGTTCCATCACCAAGACCTTCGTCGCGGCAGCGGTGCTCAGGCTCCGCGACGCCGGGCGGCTGAGCCTCGCCGACCCGATCGGCGACTACCTGGACGCGGGAGCGGCAGGCCAGGTGACCATCGGCCAGCTGCTCTCGCACTCGGCCGGCCTGCGCGCGGAGACCGCCGGCCCGTGGTGGGAGCGGACGCCAGGGTCATCGCTGGCCGAGCTGACCGCGTCCAGCCTGGGCGGCGACGCCGCCAGGTTCCGGCCTGGCAGGCGGCACCACTACTCCAACGTCGGCTACGGCCTGCTCGGCGCCCTGCTCGCGGCGGTGCATGACCGGCCGTGGTTCGACGTGATCGCCGGCGACCTGCTCGGGCCGCTCGGCATGAGCAGGACGACCATGCGGCCGCGGCAGCCGTTCGCGGCCGGCTTCGCCGTGCACCCGCACGCCGACGTGCTGCTCGCCGAGCCGGAGCATGACGCGGGCGCGATGGCGCCAGCCGGGCAGCTGTGGACCACGGTCGCCGATCTGGCCAGCTGGGCCAGGTTCCTGGCCGGTGACACCGGCGGGCTGCTGGCGCCGGGCACGCTGGAGGAGATGCGCGAGCCGGTGGTGATCGCCGAGTCCACCGGTCAGCCGTGGACCGCCGGATACGGGCTCGGCCTCCAGCTGTGGAACGGCGGCGGCACCAGGTACTACGGGCACACCGGCTCGATGCCGGGGTTCATCGCACTGCTCCAGATCACCGACGCCCCCGGCAGCGACAGCGCGATCGTGATGTGCAATTCCACGACGGGCTTCAGCCGGTCGCTCGGCCAGGACCTGCTCACGCTGCTCGCCGATCGGGAGCCGCGCTGCCCGGCCGAGTGGGCGCCCGCCGAAGCCGGCCCCGATCTGCTCGGCCTGCTCGGCACGTGGTATTGGGGACCGGCGCAGTTCACGCTCCGGCTGACCGGGCAGTTCCTCGAACTGCGGCAGGAGGAACCGGACCTGGGCTCGGTCCGGTTCCGCCGCGACCCCGATGGCCGCTGGACCGGCATCGACGGCTATCAGGCGGGCGAGCCGCTGGTCCCCGTCCGCGGCGATGACGGCACCGTCACCGCGCTCGATATCGGCTCGTTTATCTACACCCGCACCCCGTATGACCCCGCCGCCCCGGTCCCCGGCGGCGTGGACCCGCACGGCTGGCGGTTGGCCGGCGGGCATCTGGCCATGGAAGGGTAACGGCTCGCGCTCGCTGGTCTGGTGGCGGTCGGCTAATGGCAATACGGCGGTAAAGAACGGTACCCGCCTGGACAGTGCGCGGCGCCGGGTACTAATCTCTCACTGGCTGGTGAGGTTTACCTCGCTGGCCGGCTGGGCACCGAGTATGCCGCAAGGCGGCGGCTCTCGCCGTACTGCCCGGCCGCCCCGAATCTCGCGCTGGCACCGGATCCCGACATTGGCACCGGAACCTGACACTGCACTTGAACCTGACACTGGCACTTGAACCTGACACTGACACTCTCGTGCGGCGGCATATGCGTATGTGCCCGTCGCGCTTAGCTGATAAGGCTGGCCATCATGACTGAAGCGCTCGTGCAAGCAGATTCCGGCGACGGTTCCGGCGTGATCTGGCGGACGAGTTCGCGGTGTAACGCCTACGGCACGTGCGTAGAGGTCGCTCAGCTTCCTGGCGGGCAGATCGGCATGCGGGACGGCAAGAACGCCGGCGGCCCGGTCCTGCGGTTCTCCGCTGCGCAGTGGACTGATTTCGTGGTCGGCCTGCGGGCCGGCGCCTTTGACGCCTGATCGCGTGCAGTCCGACGCCTAGCAGGGAGCCGCTGCCAGGCGTCGCTGCCGGTCTCAGCCGACGATCTGACGGCTGGACGTCGCTTGGTCGTGGCTGGCTGGTCCATGTGTGGTGGCGGTCAGCATCGGGATGGCGCTGATCACATCACTGCGGCCTTGCGCATGACCGGCTTTCCAGGCGTCGATTTCCAGCTTGAGCTGAGCCGCCCTGGCTCGGGCGCGTGCCGCCTCCGCCTTCCAATGCGCGATCTCTCCGTTGGCGTCGGCGATCGCCCTTGTGAACTCGGCATGAGCTCGCCTCAAGATCATCCAGCTGGCAGCGGCCGCACTGAACAGTGCCCAGCCGATGATATTCAAGACGCCCATTCATCACCTCCTTCGTTCCCCGCTTCTCAGTGTGCGGGCCTCCTGGTAAATTCTGCAAGATGCATTGCATCGATCGCGGCATGATTTTCTGACCGCTGCGGTTGCGCGCTGATGCTGGGCCTATGCTGCCGCCGGCCTCGGTGGTATCTGAGTGCCTGCCGGGGCGAAAGGAGCTGGACGGATGCCCGAACGTAGCGGACCATCCGTCCGCCGCCGCCGCCTCGCTGCCGAGCTGCGCAGGCTCCGCGAGGAGCTCGGCCGCAGCGGCGATGAGGTCGCAGTCGCCTTGGGCTGGTCGGGATCCAAGGTCAGCCGGATCGAGACCTGCCGCACGCAGGTGAAGACGGCCGACCTCGGCAAGCTGCTCGAGCTCTACGGCGTGTCGGCCGGGCACCGGGACGAACTGATCGACCTGGCCAGGGAACGCAGAAGGCGCGGCTGGTGGGAGGCGTACACCGACGTGCTGCCGCACTGGTATGCCGCCTATATCGTGCTGGAGTCCGAGGCGGAGAGCATTTACGCGTGGAACTGCGAGCTGATCAACGGCTTGCTGCAGACCGAGGGTTACGCCCGCGCGGTGAATGAAGAGATGGGCAGCGCCGCTGATCCGCCAGCCGAGATATCCCGCCGGATTGAGGCCAGGCTAAGGCGGCAGCGCATTCTCACCGGCGACAATCCGACCGATGTCACGTTCGTGCTCGACGAATCGGTGCTGCTGCGCCGGATCGGCGACCCCGGTGTGATGCACGGTCAGCTCGCGCATCTGACCGCGGTGTCACGGTGGCCGAATGTGTCGATGCGGGTGCTCCCGCTGGCCGGCGCGCATCCGGTGAGCGGCGGCGGCGCGTTCGCGCTGATGCGGTTCGCCGCAGTGCCCGGCATCGGGCCGGTGTCGGATGTCGTCCATGTCGAGCAGCTCGGGAAGACCGCGCTGTACATGGAAGACGACGCCAGTACTCACCTGTACTGGCTCGCTTTCGGCAGGCTCGTCGCGGAAGCGCTTGACGAAGAGCGGTCGCGGAGGCTGATCGAGTCGATCATGCGCGCTACCTGGTCCTGAGCGGCCGCGCCGGGCTGTGCCCGCCCCGCGGTTCCGGGGCGGGCACAGTAGCGGCTAGCCGATCAGTACCAGCCGGTGGCTGCCTCGTGCCACCAGGCACGGGCCGGAGAACCGTAGCGCGACTTGATGTAGCGCAGGCCCCACCGGATCTGAGTTCTCGCGCTGGTACGCCAGTTCCGTCCGGCCGATACCATCTTCCAGCCGGGTACCGCCTGCGGAATGCCGTAGGCACCCGAATACGGATTGCTGGCGTACACGTTCCAGCTGCTCTCCCGCATCCACAACCGGTTCAGGTACTTGAACTGGTGCCGCGCACGCCAGCCGAACTTGTACATCATCAGCCAGGCGATCCGCTTGGTGGTCAGGTGCCTGCGGTAGCTGACCTGGCCAGCCTGTCGCACCGCCTTCAGGCCGGCGGTGCCGCGAACGGCTGCCTGGGTGACCTTGGCGGTGGTGACGGCGTGCACCTGGGAGGTGACTGGCTGGGCGGCGGCAGTGGCTGAGAGACCTGCCGGGGCGGCGAGTGCCGCGATCGCGAATGCGGGAATGCTGAGCAGTAGGGAGATTCTTGTTGCGGGAGTGCGATGCAGTTTCCGCTGAACTGACAAGGTGAACCCTTGGACGGGCGCGTTTGGGCGCGCTCAACTACCACCCTTGTCGCTGAACCCGGCCCGGCCGGGCAGCTGCGTGCGGACTCGTCGCAGGTTCAGGGCGACGATGAATTACCTTCAGGTAATTCGTCGCGCACGCGGGTGCTGTCGACGGCTCACATTGCCGTATGTCCCAGCCTTGGGACCGCCGAATCGCCGAAATGGCGTTATGGCGTACGTCACATACAAGGCTCAATAGGACATCAGCGACCTGATCGCGGTGATCACCTTGCCGGTGGTCGGGATGACCTCCCGCTCGAGCGCGTCGGCAAAGGGCAGCGGAACGCACTGCGCGGCCACCCGCCTGACCGGCGCGTCGAGTAGCTCGAACCCCTCGTCGGCGACGATCGAAGCGACGGTGCCGCCCCAGCCGCCCTGATACGGGTTCTCCTCCACGATCACCAGCCGCGACGTGCGGTCCAGCGAGCCGAGCACGGTCCGCATGTCGAGCGGCACCAGGCAGCGCAGGTCGACGACCTCGGCGGAGACTCCCTCGTCCGCCAGCCGCTCGGCGGCCGAGAGCGCCATCGGCACCGTCGCCGCCAGCGCCACGACGGTGACATCGCTGCCCTCCCTGGCGATCTTGGCCTGCCCGAGCGGGACGACATGACCTTCCTCGGCACCCGGTCCTCGGCTCGCGAACAGGCCCTTGTGCTCGAAGAAGACCACCGGATCATCGCTCCTGATGGCCGCGGCCATCAGCCCGATGACGTCGGAAGGCGTCGATGGCGCCACGATCTTCAGGCCCGGAATGGTCAGCGTCCAGTTCTCTGTCGCTTGCGAGTGCTGTGCGCCGAAACCCAGGCCGCCGCCGTTGGCGGTGCGCACGACCAGCGGCATCGTCACCTGACCGCCGGTCATGTACCGAATCTTGGGCATCTCGTTGGCCAGGTAGTCCCAGCAGCAGGCGAAGAAGTCGGAGAACATGATCTCGGCAACCGGCCGCAGCCCGGTCATCGCCGCGCCCATCGCCATGCCGAGTATGGCCTGCTCGGAGATCGGGGTATCCCAGATCCGCTCCCGGCCGAACTCGGCGAACAGTCCTGCGGTGGTCTTGAACACCCCGCCGGCGGCGCCGATATCCTCCCCGAGGAGCACGATCGACGGGTCGCGCCGCAGCTCCCTGGCGATCCCCTCGGCCACCGCCTCCCGGTAGGTGATCATGTCCGCCATGCCGATCCTCCATCCGCCCACACATCGGTCAGCGCGTCCGCAGGGTCAGGATCTGGCGCTGCCCTCGCCGCCGCCACGGCATCGGCAACGACCTGGGCGGCCCTCTCACCGGCCCTGGTTACCGCGTCGGCCGGGACGCCAAGGCCGGTGAGCCTGGCGATCGCGATGTCCAGCGGGTCGCGGCGCAGCCAGTCCCTTACCTCTTCCTCAGGGCGGTAGGCCGCCGGATCGGTGCGGCTATGCCCGAAATGCCGGTAGGTCAGCGCCTCGAGCACGGTCGGCCCCTGGCCAGCCCTGGCCCGCTCAGCGGCTCGGGCGACCGCGGCGGCCACGATGACCACGTCGTTGCCGTCGATGACCTCGGCAGGAATCCCGTAGCCGGGGGCGCGGTCGGCCGCCGGATTAGCCACGGCGGTGACCGAACCGATCGGGGTGTACTCCATGTAGAGGTTGTTCTCGCAGATGAACAGCACCGGCAGCGCCCACACCGCGGCGATGTTCAGCGCCTCGTGGAAGGCGCCGATGTTGGTGGCGCCGTCGCCGAAGAAGGCGGCGGCTACCTGGCCGGTGCCGCGCAGCCTCGCCGACCAGGCGGCGCCAGCGGCCATCGGCAGGTGCGCGCCGACGATCGCGTAGGAGCCGAGCATCCCGGCTGTCGCCTTGGTCAGGTGCATGGAGCCGCCCTTGGCCCCGCAGACCCCGGTGGCCTTGCTCATCAGCTCGGCCAGGCACTCCGCCGGGCTGGCGCCGCGCGCCATCGCGTGGTGGTGACCGCGGTAGGTGGCGAAGACGTAGTCGTCTGGCCGCAGCGCGGCGCTCGCGCCGACCGCCACCGCCTCATGGCCGGCGGCCAGGTGCGTCGTGCCCTTGACCAGCCCGGAGAGGAACAGGTCGTGTGCCGCCCTCTCGGTGCGTCGGATCACGGCCATCCGCTCGTAGAGCGTGAGCAGGTCGTCGGCTCCGATGCCGCCACCGTCAGCCCCTGGCACCGTCATTGCCCCGCACCGTCCCCCCGGCCCGCACCCGCGGGGGGTTCCGGGGGGTCGTCCCCCCGACCCGCAACAGTGTTCAGGTGCGACTGGCTCTCCCTGAGCGTGTCGAGCGCGCCGCCGGCCGTCCAGTACTTCCGGCCAGCTACCAGCAGCTCCTCGGCCGGGAACTTGGTGATCACCTCGCAGCCGTCCGCGGTCACCACGACCTCCTCTTCGATCCTGGCCGCCGACCAGCCGTCGGCGGCCGGCCAGTAGGTCTCAAGCGCGAACACCATTCCCTCGGCAAGCGTCTCAGGGTGCTCAAGGGAGACCAGCCTGGAGAAGATCGGCTTCTCCCAGATCGACAGCCCCACCCCGTGCCCGTACTGCAGCGCGAAGGCGGCCATCTCGCCGGGAAAGCCGAACTCTTCCGCGCGCGGCCAGAGCGACACGATGTCGGCGGTCGTCGCGCCGGGCCGAACCGTGGCGATCGCGCGATCCATGTACTCGCGGCACCTGACGTACGCGTCACGCTGGGCTCTGGAGGCGCTGCCCACCGCAAGCGTGCGGTAGTAGCAGGTGCGGTAGCCGAGATGGCTGTGCAGGATGTCGAAGAACGCGGGATCGCCGGGCCGGATCAGCCGGTCGCTGAAGACATGCGGGTGGGGCGAGCAGCGCTCACCGGAAATCGCGTTGACTCCCTCCACGTACTCGCTGCCCAGGTCGTAGAGCACCCTGCTGACCAGCCCGACGCACTCGTTCTCCCTGACACCAGGGCGCAGGAACTCATAGAGCTCCTGATAGGCGGCGTCCACCATGGAGCAGGCCTGGGTGAGCAAGCTGATCTCGTCGCGGGTTTTGATGCGCCTGGCCTCAAGGAAGACCTGCTGGCCATCGGCCACCTCGATGCCAGCGGCACGGAGCGCGGCCAGCACCGGCATCTCGACCACGTCGATGCCCACCGGTGCGCCGGACAGGCCGTGCTCGGCAAGCACGGCCGCGACCTTGCTGGCGACGTCGGCGGCGATGCCCGCGTCAGGGTGGAACGCGCCGCGGAGCGTGGAGATGCCCGCCCTGGCGCCGGTGCGCGCCGCGCCGGCCTGCGTCGGCGCGCCAGGGGTATGGTCAAGCCAGGGGTTGTAGAGCTGGTGATGCCGGGCGGCCGATCCGAAATCCCAGACCACTGGCTCGCCGCCGCGCGGCAGCAGGGCGAACCTGATCAGCTTGTCCATCGCCCAGGTGCCGATGTGGGTGGCCGTCATGTACCTGGTGTTCGCCATATCAAAGCTCAGCAGCGCCCCGAGCCCGGACCGGTCAAGCTGGGCCTTCAGCCTGGCCAGCCGCTCGGACCTGAGCCGGTCCAGGTCCACCCGCTGCTCCCAGTCGACCGCGTTCGGCCCGAAGGTATGCACTGCCATCGCCGTCACCTCGCTCGCAGATCCCGCCACCTTGCCGCCATGACCTGACATACCGACATCACGCCAGGCACCAGTGTCACATCAGGAGGCGCGGGCCGCACGGGCGGCGGCATCACCGGCCGGCTATCGCCGCGGTGAGGCTGCTGCCCAGATCGGCCAGCATGACCTCGGCGGCGTTCCGCCCTGGCGCACCAGATACCGAGCCGCCCGGGTACGTGGTCGCGCCGGTCTGGTACAGCCCGGCGACCGGCATCCGGTGGCTGGCCCAGCCGGGCACCGGCCGCAGCTCGCCCGACTGCGCGGGCCCGGCGTCACCGCCGTGACACGAGCCATGCCAGTTGTGGGCGTTCATCCGCTCCAGGTCGAGCGGGCTATGCACCGACGACGCCAGTATCGCGTCGTCGCCGATGGCTGGTGCGTGCCGCCGCAGCTCGGCCAGGTTGGCCTCGGACACCTGCTGCTTGAGCTGGTCCCAGCGCTGCGCGCCGCCGGGCAGTTCGTAAGGCTGGAAGCCCACGATCTTGAGCGTGTGCGCGCCAGCCGGCGCGCGTGAGGGGTCAGCGGCCGTCGGGCAGAGCACCAGCAGTACCGGATCATCGGTCACGATCTGGCCGGCCCTGAAATCGGTCGCGAGCCGCAGCATCCGGCCGGCCGACTGCGGGGTACCCGACGCGACCGGCGAGACGGTCCCTTTGCCCACGGCGAATGCCGGAGCGCGGGTGGTGGCGTAGTGGGTGACGAACATGGAGATGCCGGGCTGCCAGGTGTCGACGCCGTACCGGAAGTCCGCACCCCACAGGTGTTCTGGCGCCATCTCGACCAGGTGCTTGATGTGGATCGTGGAGAGCACCGCGCGGGTCGCGAGATAGCGCTCGCCAGAGGCGGTTTCCAGGCCGGCGCACCGGCCGCCCTTGACGATCAGGGCGGTCACCTTCGTGCTGGTGCGGATCTGCCCGCCATGGTCCTCGATGACCCCGGCGAGCGCCTTCGGCAGGGCTGCCGAGCCGCCACGCGGCAGCGTCCAGCTGTGCCGTTGCCTGCCATAAGCGAGCGAATAGGCGAGCAGCCCGGTGCCAGGGCGCTCCGGCGGCTGCATCGTCATGAACGACATCCAGAGCATGAACGCGCGGGTGTGCTCGTCCTCGAACTGCGAGCTGATGACCTCCCACGCAGACATCGCGTTCCTGCGCAGCCACCTGGCGCCGCCTGGCTGCCTGGCCAGCATCGCGGCGGTGGTCTCGCCGGTTCCGATCGGCGTGTACCTCAGGCGGCCGGCGTCCGGGGCGATCTGGCGGTACTGCGACATCATCGCCCGGTAGGCGTCGGCGTCGCGGCGCGAGAACCTGGCGAACTCCGCGCTGGTCCGCTCCTCGTCCCGCCACATGGTGAGCCAGGCGCCGTCAGGGAACGGCAGGTGCACGACCGGGTCTGGGTGCAGGTACTCGAGCCCGTGCTCGGCGAGCCCGAGCTCGTCGTCGGCGAGGATCGGGCTGGCCTGGATCAGGTTGTGCGCCGTCGAGCAGCTGTCGTGCAGGAATCCTGGCAGCGTCAGCTCCCGCGAGCCGGTGTCGCCGCCGATGTCGGCGGCGGCCTCAAGCACGATGCAGGAGAACCCGGCCCTGGCCAGGTAGGCCGCGGCGACCAGGCTGTTATGACCGGCCCCGGCCACCACGATGTCGCAGCTTTCAGTCATCGGATCCGGCGTCTGTCCCGGCGTCAGGCGCGGCGTGGCCGCTGCCTGTGGTCACCGCGCCGCCCAGGTACAGCGCGCCGATCTCGGGGTGCTCGAGCACCTCGCGCCCGGTGCCGGTCAGCCGCACCCGGCCGTTCTCCATCACCACGCCGTGACCGGCCAGGCGCAGGCCTGCCCTGGCGTTCTGCTCCACGAGCAGGATGGTCTTGCCGGCCGCGTTCATCTGCCTGATGGCGCTGAAGACCGTTTTCATCACCTTGGGCGCAAGGCCCACCGACGGCTCGTCGAGTATCACCAGGGCCGGGTCGAGCATGAGGCAGCGGGCGAACTCGACCAGCCGCTGCTGGCCGCCGGACAGGCTGCCAGCCTTCCGGCCCGTCCAGCCAGCCACCTGGGGGAAGATCTCCTCTACCCGGGCCCTGCTGCTGGCGATCTTCGCCCGGTCAGCGAGCAGGTATCCGCCGAGATCGATGTTCTCCCTGACCGTCATCTCACGGAACAGGCTGTAGTTCTGCGGCACGTGCACCAGGCCCGCCTGGAGGATCTGGCGCGGCGTCTTGCCTACCAGCGGCTCGCCACGGAAGGTGATCGTCCCCTTCCTGGGGTGCAGCAGGCCGCTGACGGCGGCGAGCAGCGTCGACTTCCCGCAGCCGTTGGGGCCTACCACGCAGGTGATGCCGCCCTCGGCGACGCTGAGCGAGACCTCGTGCAGGACGTCGCCGCCGCCGTAGCCGACCACCAGGCCGTCGATGATCAGTGCGGGCAAGCCGGGTGCCGCGGGGACCGGCGGCTGGCCTGCCGTCGTGGCGTCAGCCATCGGCCGCCGCCTGTTCATCGTCGTCCTCGGCGCTGCCCAGGTAGGCGTCGAGCACCTTCGGGTCATCCCTGATCTGCTTGGGCGGGCCGCTGGCCACGACCGTGCCTGAGTCAAGAACCGTGACTGACTGGCACAGGCCCATCACGAAATCCATGTTGTGCTCGACGATCAGGAACGTCTTGCCGGCCGCGTTCAGCTCCTTGATCCGCGCGCTGATCAGCTTGATCAACGACGGGTTCACTCCGCCGGTCGGCTCGTCGAGCAGCATCACCGCGGGGTCGGCGACCAGCACGTAGGAGAGTTCGAGCAGCTTGCGCTGCCCGTAGGACAGGGTGTCGGCAAGCGCTCCCGCATGGCCGACGATACCGGTGAACTCCAGCAGTTCCATCGCGCGGTGCCGGTCCGCCGCGCCGCCCGCCCTGGCCAGCGGATTGCGGATCCTGCGGCTCCTGGCGCCGATGTGCTGGGAGGCCACCAGCATGTTCTCGAGCACGGTGAGCCTGGGGAAGATCCTGGTGAGCTGGAACGTCCGGCCGATGCCCGCGGCGAACACCTGCTGCGGCGACGCGCCGGTGATCTTCCTGTCGTTGAAGAAAACCTCACCGCAGTCCGGCCGCTCATGGCCGGTGATCACGTTGAACAGCGTGGTCTTTCCCGATCCGTTGGGCCCGATCAGGCCGGTGATGCTGCCCGGGAGTACCTCGACGGTGCAGTCGGCAAGCGCCTGCACGCCGCCGAACGCCTTGCCGACGCCCTGCGCCCGCAGCAGCGCGGTCACCGCTCCGCCTCCCTGTCCCCGGCCAGCCGCGCCCGCCGCAGGGCCAGCTTCTCCGCGACGGTCGGCACCAGCCCGCGGGGCAGCAGCAGAACGACGGCGAGGAACAGGGCGCCGAGCAGGATCTGGCTCAGGTAGCTGTTCTGGACCTGCGAGGTCAGGTACTGCTGCGCGGGAGCGATGACCAGCGCTCCGACGATGGGCCCGGTGACGGTGCCGAGCCCGCCGAGGAACGCCATCAGCGCGACGGTCAGGTCGAAGATCGGGTCGAAACCGGATTGCGGCAGCACCTGCTCGATGAAGAAGAACCAGAGCGCGCCGGCCAGGCCGGTGATGACGGCCGAGATCACGAACGCGGTGAGCTTCACCGCCGTGGCGCGGACGCCGAGGCTGGCCGCCCGGTCCTCGTCATCCCTGATGGCCCGCAGTTGCAGGCCGAACCTGGATCCCCTGATCAGCCAGGAGAGCCCGATGGCGGCTAGCGCGAGCGCGAGCGTCATGTAGTAGAAGCGCTGATTGATCATCAGCGGGCTCCACAGCAGGAACGGCGCGTCAAGCCCGGTCGTGCCGCCGGTGAAGGACAGGTTGAAAGCCATCAGCTGGAAGATGAAGAAGATCGCGATCGTGATCACGACGAACGTGTGCCGCCTGACCCGCAGCGCCACCAGGCCGAACGGGACGGCGATGAGTGCCCCGGTCACCGCGGCCAGCGGCAGCAGCGCGAACTCCGCTGCCCCGGTGATCTGCCAGTCTCTGGCGGCGATGCCGACCACGTAGGCGCCGCTGCCGAAGAAGACGGCGTGGCCGAGCGACAGGTAGCCGGAGTAGCCGGAGAAGATGTTCCACGCCACGGCCGCGGCGACGAAGATCAGGGTGTCCACGCCGATGGTCCCGACCAGCTGATTGGTGAAGATCAGCGGGAAGACGGCGGTCGCGGCAAGCACGACGGCAAGGAGACCGGCGCGGGCCGCACGGCCGGGCAGCAGGCCATGCCGGCCGGCCGGCGCCGTGGCTGGCCCGGTCATTGCGACCTCGCCGCCGCCCGGCCGAGCAGGCCGGCCGGGCGGACCATGAGCACGATCACCAGCGCGGCGTAGAACACGGCGACCGACCAGGTCGGCTGCCAGATATCGACGATGGACTCCAGGGTGAGCATCAGCACGGACGCCGCGAGCGCACCGCCGATGCTGCCGAGCCCGCCGAGGATGATGAGCGCGAGCAGCCGGGAAATCAGGTCGTATCCGCTATTGGGATTGAACCCGCCGCCGGTCGCTCCGAACACCATCCCGCCGGCCGCCGTCACCGCCACGCCGACGCCGTAGGTCAGCGCCGAGACCCTGCGGACATCGATGCCGACCAGCATGGCTGCCGTGCGGTCCTGCATTGTCGCCCGGACGCTGCTGCCGAACCTGGTCCGGTACAGCAGCGCGTACAGGGCCGCGACCAGGACCACAGCCATGGCGAAGCCGTACAGGTAGATGTAGGGAATGTAGAAGCCGAGCAGGTGCACGCCCGAGGTCACGTAGGGCGCGCTGAGCACCACGAAGTTCGGCCCGAACGCCAGGTAGAGCAGGCCCTCGATGATGATCGCCACCGCGTAGCTGGCCAGCAGCGACATCGATGTCCGCTCCCGGCCGCGCAGCGGCCTGATGAACAGCCACTGAATGGCCACCCCGACGACGAACATCGCCGGGACCGTGATCAGCAGGCCGAGGAAGAGGTCGAGGTGCAGGTGCACGGAGAGCGAGTAGCTGAGGTACGCGCCAAGTATCACCATGATGCCCTGGGCGATGTTGATGATGTCGAGCACGCCGAAGATCAGCGTCAGCCCGACGGCCATCAGCGCATAGACGCCGCCGCCGAGGATGCCGTTGATCACGGCATGAATCAGTCTGGCAGCCAACGCGACCCTCCGCTATCCGCGCCTCCGTGCACCCGGCACCCGTCAGCCGCCCCAGTTCGGCTTCGGGTTGACGATCGTCGCCGCTCCTACGGTGCCGAGGGGCAGCACTGGGACGTACTTGCCGTTCCGCCACTGGAAGACGAAGGTGGTTGCCGCGCCGTTCCGGCCGAGCGAATCGAACCGCACCGGGCCCTGCACGCTGCTCAGCGTGACGCCGCTGTGCAGGTAGGCGATGATCTTCGCGTTGTCGGTTCCGCCGGTGGCCCTGACCGCCTGAGCCGCGACCTCGCCGACCGAGTAAGCCTCGGCCACGTCGGCATTGATACCCGACGCTGTGCCGTGGTACTTGGCGACGTACTCGGCGACCATCTTCTGGCTCTGCGGGTTCGGCGAGCCGCCGTACCAGGCGTTCGGCACCATGATCCCGTTGGCGTTGCTGGTGCCGACCGCGCTGGTGAAGGCGTCGCCCTGGTCAGGACCGGCCGCGCAGATGAAGATCTTCGGGTTGTAGTGCTGCTGCTGGAACGCCTTCACGAACGCGGCGACCGTCGGCACGTCGGTCGAGCCCAGGACGACCACGTCGGCCTTCGAGGCGGCCACGTTGTCGGCGGCCGGCGTGTAGTCGGGCACCTCGGCAGGGAAGATCTTGGTGTAGACCGTCTTGATCCCGGCTGCGTGCAACATGGCCTGGGTCAGTTGCACCGGCGGGTCGGCGAACGGGTCATCGGCCATCGGGTAGGCGGCGGTCTTGGGCCGCTGACTGGCCGGCAGCGATTTCACCCAGTCAGCGAACGGCACCATCTCGTCCTTGATGGGCAGGCTCACGTCGAACACGTTGTGGGCCTGCTCGTTGGCCGGGGAGGTGAAGACGCTCGGTGCGCCGCCAGCGCCCTCGATGAACGCGAAGCCGTTCCGCGCCGCGATCGCCGACGCTGGGGTGGTCAGCAGCGAGGAGAACGGCCCGAAGGTCAGGGTCACGTGATCAACCGAGATCAGCTTGGTGTAGTTGGTGACCACCTGAGTGGGGCTGCTGGCGTCATTCAGGATGTCCAGCTTGACCTGGCGGCCGAGCAGGCCGCCTGACGCGTTCACGTCCTGCGCCCATAGCTCGTAGCCACGCTTGAACGCGATGCCGTCGGCGGAGAAGTCGCCGGTGAGCGAGAGCGACGCGCCGATCAGGATTGGCGCCTTCGTGCTCGACGAGGGCCCCGATGAGCCGGCCGAGCCGCTGGAGCAGGCGGCGAGCAGGGCCGCGAGCACTGCCGACGTAATGCCGATAGACAAGAACCGGGCGCGGTGACGTCTCATCCCCGGTCCTCCTTCCGAGTTGGTGTATGTCGCGATAATTGGCCGTCTCCGGCGGGCTCTAGGCCGTCGGAGACCTCTGCATTCTCGCTGGTCAGCTCGAGGCCGGCGGCGCTTGCCGCCAAAACGAGCAGCGCCGCGAAGTCCTGCTCGCCGTATCCGTAGCCGACCAGGCTCTGCACGAGCTGGTGCACCGCTGACGCGATCGGGAGCGGCACTTCGAGCTGCCGCGCCGCGGCCAGGCCAAGGTCGAAGTCCTTTCGCAGCAGCGCGGCGGTAAAGGTCGGGTGGAAGTCCAGGTTGACGAATGCGGGCGTCTTGTACCTGGTGAACGTCGAGCCCATGACGCTGTTGTTCAGGCAGGCGAGCAGTGCCTGCCTGCTCACGCCGCTCTTCTGCGCCAGAATGGTCACCTCGGCCAGTGACTGGGTCACCACCCCGAGGAACAGGTTGTGGCACAGCTTCACGGTCCTGGCGAGTTCGCCGTCGCCGACGTAGGTGGCGCCGGCCCCGAGCAGGTCCAGATACGGCTGGACCTGGTCGAAAGCGGCGCGGGAGCCTGAGACGGCGAAGGTCAGCCTGCCGACGCTGGCTACCTTGGGGTTGCCCATCACCGGCGCGGCGAGCAGCATGCTCCCCCGAGCCGCGAGTTCCCGCCTGACCTGACCTGACGCCTCGCTTGAAACGGTCGAGCAGTCGACGACGACGGACGGCAGCGCGTCGCCGGAAGCGAGGCCGTCCGGCCCGAGCACCGCGTCGATCAGATCCTGCGAGCCGCCCACGGTCACGAAAACGATGTCAGCGGAGCCAAGCGCGGCCGCGGTATCCGCGATCGCCGCGCCGGCCGCCGCCAGCGGCTCCGCCTTCGCCCTGGTCCGGTTGTAGACGGTGACGTCGCAGCCAGCGGCCAGCAGGCGGTGGATCAGCGCCGCGCCCATCCGCCCGGCGCCGAGCCAGCCAAGCCGCTGCCCTCCGCCGTGATCGGCCATCTTCCACCCACCCCGCCTTGTCCCGATCTGGCATCCCGGCCGACTGCGGTACGCCCACGTGCCTGGTAGCAATCGTTTGCAGCACGAGACTGGCGCACCGCGCGGGCACTTGTCAATGGGCAGATACCGGTCTTTGCCTCGGTCGCGTCGGGTGGGTCGCCGGTCCGCCTCTCGCGAATCCAGCTCCCGGCCGCATTTCGGCAGCAGGCGGCCAAACCGCGCCGCCAGCCAGGGGAGCTCAGGTCCCGCGCGCCGGCCGGGTGGGCGCGGCGCGGCGACCGTATGTCCGCGTCAAGGGTGGCTGCCGGCTTCTGGTCCGTGCCGTGGCGGGATGTCGCTGGCTGCCCTTGGCGAGCCTGACGAGGCCGCGGCGCTTGGGCACCAGGCGCTGACCTCGACGCGTCTGGTCGACTCGGTTCGCTGCCGTGCGGGCGATCTGGACAAGATCCTTATCGCGCGGCATCTGGACGTGGCCGAGGTCCGCGACTTCCATGAGTCGTATGTAGCGGCATCGGGGGGCGGCACCACGGGAGGCCCGCAGTGAACCAGCCAGCGCCCGCGGGCGAACTGACCATCCGCAAGCCGTATCTTCAGCTGATCGCCGATGGGATCAAGACGGTCGAGGTCCGGGTGGGCTACCCGAGGATGCGGAAGATCCGGCCGGGCCAGGAGTTGACCTTCGTCTGCGGCGACCAGCGCGTGAAGACCCGCGTCAGGCGCGTCACCGAGTACCCGTCGTTCGAGGCGATGCTCGACGGCGAGGACCCCCGCTCGGTCGGCGGGCAGATCGGCGAAGACCGCGAAGATCTGCTCAGGGTGATCCGCGGTATCTACCCGCCGGAGAAGGAACGGCTCGGCGTCCTGGCCATCGAGATTGACCGGGCAGGCTGACCGGCGCCGTCGCTCGCGGTGCGCTCGATTACCGTGCGGCCAGGCGACCGCCAGGCGGCTGGCACACGCCGGCCGGCCAGCCGGGACCGGGCCGCTGGAGTTGTTATATACCATCTTCGACCGCCGCCCTGTGCGGAGTTCCGGCACGGCATGCAATCGTGTGCAGTCGTGTGCGATGCTGGCGGCATGGCAGACAGCCGGGTGACCGCGGCGGTGGGGCACTGGGCACCGCGCTTTGTCGCTAATGGGGTCGACTACAACGACTTCGTCCGGGTGACCGCGGCGATCGATGTCTGGGATGACTGGTGCGAACGCTGGTGCGAGGCGGCCGCGGTGCACGAGGAACTCGGCCGGGCGGCACTGGGGCAGGGCCGCGGCAGATCGGCCGGAGCGCACCTCGCGCAGGCGGCGGTGTACTACCACTTCGCGAAGTTCATGTTCGTCACCGATCTCGGCCAGCTGCGGAGCGCCCATTCGGCCGCCGTCCGCTGCCTGGCCGAGGCGATGCCGTTCCTTGACCCGCCAGGCGAGCGAGTGGAGATCCCGTTCGAAGGCGCGGTGATCGCCGGGATCCTGCGGCGGCCTGCCGGAGCCGGGCCGCACCCGATCGTGGTCCTGATCCCCGGCCTCGACTCGGCCAAGGAGGAGTTCAGGCCGACCGAGGACCTGTTCCTCTGCCGGGGGCTGGCCACGTTGTCGGTGGACGGGCCAGGCCAGGGCGAAGCCGAGTATGACCTGCCGATCAGGGGCGACTGGGAGGTCCCCGGCGTCGCCATCCTGGACGCGGCGGCCAGGCTGCCCGGCATCGACGCGAACCTGATCGGCATCTGGGGAGTGAGCCTGGGCGGCTATTACGCCGCCCGGGTGGCCAGCGGCGACCAGCGGGTGCGCGCGTGCATCGCGCTGTGCGGCCCGTACTGCCTCGGTGACATCTGGGATCAGCTGCCAGAGCTCAGCCGCGCGGCGTTCACGGTCAGGTCGCGGTCAGCGTCGCAGGAGCAGGCCAGGCAGCGCGCCGCCGAGCTGACCATGGCTGGGCGGGCGGCGCGCATCACCGCTCCGCTGCTGATCGTGGCCGGCCAGCGAGACCGGATCTTTCCCTGGCAGGACGCTGAGCGGCTCCGTGCCGAGGCGGCCGGCGTGGCCGAACTGCTGCTGCTCGCCGACGGCAACCACGGCTGCGCGAACGTGCCGTACAAGCACCGGCATTACAGCGCCGACTGGATGGCGCGCCAGCTCGGGCGCTGATCAGGGGGCGGAGCCCGCGGTATCGCGTGGCGGCGCCGTCGATCCCCTGACGATGAGTCTCGGCGCGAGGAAATGGATCTTGTCCGGCTCACCGTTCATCGCGATCCGCTCCAGGATCAGCCTGCCGGCCTCGGTCCCCACCTGGTAGTGCGGGAAGCCGATCGTGGTCATCGGGGGGCGCAGCCGGTCGATGAACGGCATGTCGTTGAAGCCGACCACCGAGATGTCCTGTGGGCAGGCCAGTCCGGCCGTCTCAAGCGCCGCGTAGCATCCCACCCCGAGCATGTCGTTCGCTGCCGCCACCGCTGTGCAGCCCGCCCCGCCGGCAAGCAGCGCGGCGCAGCAGCGCTCGCCCTCCTCCACCGAGTACGCGCGGGCGTAGATCACCAGGGCCGGGTCCACGGGCAGCCCGCCAGCGGCCATCGCCGCAAGAAAGCCCCGGTACCGGCTGAGGCCGGTGGAGACATCCTGCGGCCCGGCGATGTGCGCGATCCTGCGGTGCCCGAGCGAGGCCAGGTGCGCGACGGCCAGCGCGATGCCGCGCTCGTTGTCCACCGACACCGCTGGGAACCCGTAGCCCTGCGCGTGCCTGTTCACCAGCACGACGGGGAGCCCGGCCGCGGCCGCCTCGGCCAGCACGGTGCTGTGCAGGTGCGCGGTCGCGAAGACGAAGCCGTCCACGTGCCTGGCCCGCATCAGCTCGAAAAGCAGCCGTTCCCGCTCGTCGTCGGCATCGGTATTGCCGATCAGGGCGACATAGCCGTCGGCCGCGAGCCGGTCCTCGATGCCGCGGACGATCGGCGGGAAAAGCGGATTGTTGATATCGGGAATGAGCACGCCGACGGTGTGCGATCGCCGGGTTCGCAGGCTCCGCGCGACCGGGTTGGGCCGGTATCCGAGCTCCCTGGCCGCGGCCCTGATCCGGCTCGCCGTCTCTTCGCTGACCAGCAGGCTCGTCTCCGGGTTGAGCGCACGTGAGGCCGTCGCCGGATGGACGCCCGCCAGCGCCGCGACATCCCGCAGCGTCACCGGGGATTCGGTCGGCATCGGCGGGTCACGCTCCGATCTGGGGCCCGGCACCGGCAGCGTGCCCAGCCGTGCCGCTTTCAGGCATGCTAACCGCAGTCGCGCGCCCGGTCACTAGCCGAGCCGGGCCGCCTGGCAGGCCGGTCTCGGCCGGCTTTCGCGGCAAATTCATGCCCGCGACCGGGTCGGACAACCCGGAATTGCGGAAGCCGCATGGTACGGGTGCAGTCGTCCGTACCATGCAAGCACTGTATTTCCGGTTCTGACATAGGTGTTCTCGCCTCTTGCCGGTACTCAACTGGATCCATAAGGATCTAGGCTCGACTGACGGCACCTGGCCCCACCGTCGCAGACCGGGCCACCCGGCCCGCGGTACCGGGCTGGTGCGTCGACCCGACTGGCTAGATCGTCATGGAGCTGCGCAGATGACACTTGCACTCCGCTACGCGGTTCGCTCCGACGTCGGCCTGCTCAGGGAGGGTAACGAGGACTCGGCCTACGCTGGGCCGCACCTGCTCGCGGTCGCCGACGGCATGGGCGGCTACGAGGCCGGGGAGGTCGCCAGTGCCGCGGTCATCTCCACCGTCGCCCCGCTGGACCGCACGGAGCTGGCCGAGTCAGATCTGATGGATGCCCTGGGCACGGCGGTGACCACGGCGAAGCAGACTTTGCGCCACATCGTGGACTCCGACCCTGCGGTGGGCAGCATGGGCACCACCTTGACGGCGATACTCTGGTCGGGTGGCGCGGCGGCCATTTGCCACATCGGCGATTCCCGCGCATACCTGCTTCGTGACGGCGAGTTCTACCAGATCACCCGCGACCACACCTTCGTGCAGGCGCTGGTCGACCAGGGCAGGATCAGGCCCGAGGAGATCGCCACCCACCCGCAGCGCTCGCTGCTGCTGCGGGCACTTGACGGCCGCAGCGATGCCGACCCTGACCTGTCGATGCTCACCGCCGAGGTGGGGGACCGGTACCTGCTCTGCTCCGACGGCCTGCCCGTCGCCGTGAGCGATGAGCTGATACTCCAGGCGCTCGCGGAGATCTCCGAACCTGGCGACGCGGTTCGCCAGCTGATCGACCTGGCCATCCGCGGCGGCGGGCCGGACAACATCACCTGCATCGTCGCCGACGTCATCGACCCGGCGGCGAGCCATCTGGAGCCGACCACCGCGCCGCTGGTGGTCGGCGCCGCAGCCGGCGGCAGCGGCCATGACACCAAGCCGATTACCAGGCCATCGGCCGCGCAGGATCACGGCGTGACGCAGCTCGGCTCGTTCGCGCCGACCTTGCCGCGGCCGGACGGCACGGTGCCCGCCGACCGGGCGACGGCGCCGGCTCAGCCGCATTCGAAGACCATCAGGCCGACCGGCACCCGCCTGTCCCGGCAGATCCGAACTGGCCGGCCTGGCCAGCGGCCCGCTGCCGATGACGACGAGGATGGGACGCCTGGCGCGCTGCCTCGCCGCCGGTGGCCGGTGATGACCTCGGTGCTCGCCCTCGTCGTGGTGCTCATCGGCGGCGGCCTGTTCATCGGCTACCGGTACACCCAGAGCCAGTACTATGTCGGCGCCGATCACGGCCAGGTCGTCATCTTCCGCGGCGTCAACCAGCGGGTATTCGGCATCTCGCTGTCCAGCGTGAACGAGCGCCCCGGCATACCGCTGACCGGGGTATGGCTCAACGAGCTTCCTGCGATCCGCTCAGCCACCTTGCCGGCCGGGAATCTCGCGCTGGCCCGCAGCGAGGTAGCGACGATCCGCAAGCACTACCGGCAATGCCAGGCAGCCTACGCGGCGATGCGCTTCTGGCTCACTCACCGGACCATCAAGACCACCAAGCGAGTGCTGCGCCATGGCAAGCCGGTCTTCATCCCCACCACAAAGCCGCGGCCCAAGCCGGCCATTCCGCAATCCTGCCCGCCATTCCCCGGCTGATCCCGCCTCCGGCACGCCGATCCGGCCGCCCGCACGCCGATCTGACCGCCGTCACTTAGGGTCGGTGAGATGAGCGGACGGGCAGTACTGATCACCGGAGGATCACGCGGCATCGGCCGCGCCATCGCCAGGCGGTTCGCCGCGGCCGGCGACCGGGTGGCGATTCACCATCGCGACTCGGCGGCGCTGGCCGCTGACGCGCTGGCTCAGCTGCCTGGGCAAGGGCACACGGCGGTCCAGGCCGACCTGGCCGATCCGGCGGCGATCCTGGCGATGGTGGATGAGGCCGCGGGCCGGCTCGGCGGGCTCGACGTGCTGGTGAACAACGCCGGAGTGTTCACGCCGCACCCGATCACCGAGGTCTCCTACGAGGAGTGGCAGGCGCAATGGCAGGCCACGCTCGGCGTCAACCTGATCGGTGCCGCGAACGTCACCTGGTGCGCGGTGCGGCACATGGCCGGCCGCGGCGGCCGGATCATCAACGTGTCGTCCCGCGGCGCGTTCCGCGGCGAGCCGCGGTCCCCGGCCTACGGCGCGAGCAAGGCGGGCCTGAACGCCTTCGGCCAATCGCTGGCCATCGCGCTCGCCCCGCACGGGATCGCGGTGGCCACGGTGGCGCCCGGGTTCGTGGCCACAGACATGACCAACGAGCACCTGAAGCCGCCGCGGGGGGAGGAGATCAGGGAGCAGAGCCCGTTCGGCCGGGTGGCCGAGCCCGATGAGGTCGCCGCCGGCGTGTTCTACCTGGCCTCCGACCTGGCCGTGTGGGCGAGCGGCGCGATACTCGACCTCAATGGCGCCTCCTACCTGCGGACCTAGCTGCCGGCGGCCCCAGGAGGGCTTGGCGGAGCCCATCTGCCCGCGCCAAGAGTGAGTCCGCCCGAGGCCCGGCCGGCCAGGCGCAGTGTGATCCGCAGGAAGGCGAGGATGTCGGCCGCCTCGGCGATCACCTTCCTGGTCGGGGCTCCCCCACCGTGCCCGGCCGACGTGTCGATCCTGATCAGGACCGGCGCATCGCCGCCCTGGGCCGCCTGGAGTGCCGCAGCGAACTTGAACGAGTGACCGGGTACCACCCGGTCATCATGATCGCCGGTCAGCAGCAGCGTGGCCGGGTACCCGGTACCGGCGCGCAGGTTATGCAGCGGGGAGTAGTCGCGAAGCCACCGGTACTGCTCAGGGTCGCCTGGGTCGCCGTAATCGGAGACCCAGGCGCGTCCGATCGTGAACTGGTCGAACCTGAGCATGTCGAGCACGCCGACCCCGGCCACGCAGGCGCCGAACAGTTCCGGGTGCTGGGTCATGCAGGCGCCCACAAGCAGCCCGCCGTTTGACCGGCCCATGATCGCGATCCGGTCCGGCCTGGACCAGCCGGAGCTGGTCAGCCATCGGGCGCAGGCACAGAAATCATCGAAGACGTTCTGCTTGGCGCCCAGCCGGCCTGCGTTGTGCCAGGAGCGGCCGTACTCGCCGCCGCCGCGCAGGTTCGCCACAGCGAGCAGCCCACCACTCTCCGCCCACGCGGCGAAAAGCACCGAGAAGGACGGCACGACCGGGATGTTGAACCCGCCGTAACCGTAGAGCAGCACGGGAACCTCGCCGCTGGCGGCGACGTCGGCCCGGCGGATCAGGAACAACGGCACGGCTGTGCCGTCAGCGGAGCTGACCAACACCTGCTCGGTGGACAGGTCCTCGGCGGCCAGCCTGGCGCCAGATCGCCGCAGCACGGCGGTCTCCCCCGTGGACAGCCGGTGCGACCATACAAAGCCGGATTCGGTGAACGACGTCACCCCGAAATGCAGCAGGTCGCTTTCCCTGCGGCCCGAGATGCGCTCGGCCCCGCCGCAGCTGTCGGCGACCGAGGCAATCCCCGGCAGGGCGATCTGCCTGATGAACGTGCCGTCAAGCTCGTGGACAGCGAGCACGGAATGCGCATGCCTGAGGTAGTGGCAGACCAGGCGGCGGCCGGCCAGGTGCGCCTCGATCAGCGTGTCCTGCGACTCGCCGATGACCTCGCGCCAGTGCTGCCTGCCGGGCCGCTCCACGTCGACGGCGACCAGCCGGTTACGCTCCGCCCGATGGTCAGTGACCAGGTAAAGCGTGGACCCGATCGAGGTGACAAAATCGGCGGTCGTGTCGAAGTCCGATGTCACTGGCCGCAACTGCGCCGCCGGGTCGGCCAGGTCAAGCACGGACAGCATGACCTGGGGCGCCGTGCCGTTGGTGACCGAGATCACCAGGAACCTGCCGTCGTCGCTGACCAGCGCCGTCGGCAGCCAGTCTGGATGCTCTGGCGCGGCGAACATCAGCCGGTCATCGCCGCGCGCGGTACCGATCCGGTGATACCAGATCTGCTGCAGGCCGTGCCCGGCGAGATACTCGGTGCCCGCCGCGGGAGGATCGGGCGCGGCGTAATAGAAGCCAGCACCGTCCTTGCGCCACGCGGCTGTGGAGAATTTCGACCACTCGATCTGGTCGGGCAGGTCGATGCCCGTCGCCACATCGCGCACCCGCCAGGTCTGCCAGTCCGAGCCCGCCGACTTGGTCGAGTAGGCAAGCAGTGATCCGTCGCTGGTGACCTCAGCGCCCTCCACGGCCAGTGTGCCGTCGGCGGCAAGGCCGTTCGGGTCAAGCAGCGGGTGGCCGGGGTCCTGCGGCGACCGCATCACGTACAGCACCGGCTGGTCCTGCAGGCCCGAGTTGCGGAACTGGAACCAGCGCCCGCCGCGCTCAAAAGGAACGCCGTATCTCGGGTAGTCGGACAGCTCGGTCAGCCGTTCGCGGATCGCCGCGCGCTCGGCGCACCGGGCGAGCACGGCCTCGGTCACGTCGTTCTGGGCGGCGATCCAGGCGGCGGTCCCTGGATCGGAGGTGAGCTCCAGCCACCGGTACGGGTCGGCGACCAGCTCACCGTGATAGTCGTCGGCGTCCTCGCCCATGGGCGTCAGCGGATAGCGCAGCACGGTAAGACCAGCCCTCCTCCACGGTCACTCGTCAGTGATCGTAGCGAACGTCCACTGCCTGCCTCTCGCGGCTGCGACTCGTACGTTGTTGCGAACAATTTGCAGAACTTCTAGGGTGGACGGGCAGGGAGGTACCGGATGACTGACGGCGATGGACGGCTCGGCCGGATCATGGCCGCGCTGACGCCGGCCGAGTGGAGCAGGGCAGGCGGGATGGCGGCGACGGTCGCCGGGCTGCACCTGCTCGGCTGGGGGCTGCTCGCCGCCGCCGTCAGCGGCCGCTACCGCGTCGGCGCCGGTCAGGTCTTCGGCATCGGGACCGGCATCCTCGCTTACACCCTGGGCATGCGGCATGCCTTCGATGCCGACCACATCGCCGCGATCGACAACACGACGAGGAAGCTGGTCGGAGAGGGCAAGCGCCCGCTGTCGGTCGGTTTCTTCTTCTCCCTTGGTCATTCCTCCGTCGTGTTCGTGCTGTCCGTTCTGCTGAACTTTGGCATCAGGGGGCTCGGCGCCCAGCTGAAGAACGGCGGCTCCTCGCTGCACGCGGTTACCGCCGTGGTCGGCACCGCCGTCTCCGGCAGCTTCCTGTACCTGATCGCCGGGCTGAACCTGGTCGTGCTGGCCGGCATCGTCAAGATGTTCGGCCAGATGCGGGCAGGCAGGTATGACGAAGACGAGCTCGAGCGGCAGCTCGCCAAGCGCGGGCTGATGAACCGGCTGCTCGGCCCGCTGAACCGGCGGATAGACGCCCCGTGGAAGATGTACCCGATCGGCGTGCTGTTCGGCCTTGGCTTCGACACCGTCACCGAGATCGCGCTGCTCGTGCTGGCGGGCAGCGCGGTCGTCAGCGGCCTGCCGTTCTACGCGGTGCTGTCGCTGCCGATCCTGTTCGCGGCCGGCATGAGCCTGTTCGACACGGCGGACGGCTGCTTCATGAACTTCGCCTACGACTGGGCGTTCTCCAGGCCGGTGCGCAAGCTCTTCTACAACCTGACCATCACAGGCCTGTCGGTCGTTGTCGCGTTCGGCATCGGCACGATCGAGATCCTCGGCCTGATCGGCCGCCAGGCCGGGCTCGGCGGGCGGTTCTGGCGGTTCCTGGCGAACTTCAACCTGAACACCGCTGGCTTCGCCATAGTCGGCATGTTCGCATTCACCTGGACGGTCGCGCTGGCGGTCTGGCGCTTCGGCCAGATCGAGCGGAGGTGGGACGCTGCCATGGTCAGGGCGGCGGCTGAACAGTGCGACACCGCGCCGGAACTGCCCGAGCAGGTGCCCTCGCCGCCCGAGCACGCGCGACCATCGGCTTGATCCGGCTCCTGGCATATCGCGGCCTGCCGTAGGGTGAGATGATGTCACGCTGGCGCTGAAAGGCACCGGCCGGCTGCCGCTGTCCAGCGCGGAGCGATCGGCGATCGACGGCGCGGCCGGCGGGTTCCCGCTGCTCGGCTAGCGCGCGAGGCCACCAGGCCATGGCGCGGCGCTGCGTCACCGCAACGCCGCCCTGGTCCCAGGACCGGTAAGGATAGAATTGTCCTTCCGTCCTGGGGCCTGGACTCCAGACAGCCGACCAACCCGGGGGTTCCGTGATTCCCGCACAGGATGCAGGCACGCAGTCCGCCGCTGGCGAGCAGGCCAGGATCTACCAGGCCGCGCGGCAGGACAAACCATGGGGCCATGAGCGGATCTTCGCCGCGGTCGATGGCAAGTATGCCGGGAAGATCATCTACATCACCGCTGGTCATGCGCTGAGCCTCCAATATCACGCGGCCAAGGAAGAAACGATCTTCCTGCTCTCCGGCGAAGCGGTCATCCAGTACGGCCCGGTCGGCGGAGATCTGGCCGAGCGGACATTCCGGCCGGGAGACACCATTCATCTGCCTGCCCGGGTCGTGCACCGGGTGACAGCGGTCACCGACATCGTCTTCGCCGAGGCATCCACCGCCGGGCCGGGCTGGCGCTCCGACGTCGTGCGGCTGCACGATGACTACGGCAGGACCGGGACGTCCGCTCCCTGATCGGCCCGCCCGTATATGCCGAGCGCCGCCGGCGCGTCGGTCTCGGCCCAGTCCCTTACGATCAAGCGCGCGGTGCGGAACTGCTCCATCTGCTCAGGTCCGCCCAGGCTCGGTGACCGCCGCCGTCGCGGCCGACCTGGAGACGGCTCCGGCGCCCGCGATCCTGGCGGCCAGCACCACCGGGATGATCGTCAGCGCGATCACGATCGAGACCACCGCGTTGACCTCTGGCAGCCTGGTGCCGCGCTGGATCGCCCCGAAGATCCACAACGGCAGGGTGTTCTGCGCGCCCGCGGTGAACACGGTCACGATCACCTCGTCGAAGGACAGCGCGAACGCCAGCAGGGCACCGGAAACCAGCGCGGTCGCGACCGTCGGAAGCGTCACGTAAAGCTGCGTCTGCCAGCCGCGGGCGCCTAGGTCCATCGAAGCCTCGGCCAGCGAGCCCGGCGTCCTGCGCAGGCGTGCGATCAGATTGTTGTAGACGACCACAATGCAGAAGGTGGCGTGCCCGATCATGATCGTCCACAGCGAGAACTGGATGCTCGCGAAGGAGAAGAATGAGTTCAGCGCGATACCGGTGATGATGCCGGGCAACGCGATCGGCAGCACGAGCAGGAACGAGATCCCCTCGCTGCCGAAGAACCTGAAGCGATGCAGGCTGTAGGAGACCGCCGAGCCGAGCACGAGCGCGATCCCGGTGGCGAGCAGCCCGACCTTGACCGAAAGCAGGAAGGCCTTCCGCACCTCGGCATCGTGCCAGGCGACCGAGAACCAGTGCGGCGTCAGCCCCGGTATCGGCCAGCTCTCCACCGCCCCGCTGTCGAAGGCGTAAAGCACGATCACGATGATCGGGGCGAACAGGAACAGCAACACGAGCGCTACCCAGACGCGCAGCGCCAGCCGCAGGCCGGCCGACTCCACCTACAGCTCCCTGAAGGCGCCGAGCGCCCGCGCGCCGAATAGGTAGCAGGCCATGATCGCGATCGGGACGATTGCCATGGCCGCGGCGAACGGCACGTTGTTGGCGATTCCGATGTTGGAGTAAATGATCGTCCCGATGAACGTGGAGTTAGTCCCCCCGATCAGCGTCGGCGTGATGTAGTCGCCGAGGGTGAGCGAGAACGTGAAGATCGATCCGGCGACGATCCCCGGCAGCACCAGCGGCAGGATCACCGATCGGGTGGTCCGCCAGGTCCGTGCGCCCAGATCCTGCGACGCCTCGATCTGCGAGGGCGGGATGCGCTCCATCGCGGCGTAGATCGGGATGACCATGTACGGCAGCCAGATATAGCAGAACGTGACGAAGACGGCCCAGTTAGTGTAGATCAGGTTCAGGTGCCCGAGCCCGAGCTTGCCAAGGCCCCAGTTCAGTACGCCATCGCGGTCAAGCACCAGCTGCCAGGCGTAGATCTTGGCCAGGTAGCTGGCCCACAGCGGGAGCAGGATCGCCACATACAGGACGGTCCGGGTCCGCCGCGCGGCGACCCTGGCCATGAAGTACGCGAACGGGAACGCGATGATCATGTCGACGGCCGTGACGCCGGCGGCGATCCCGACGGTGCGCGCGATGATCGACCGGTAGGCGGGGGCCTGGAAGATCTGGGCGAAATTGCTCAGGCTCCAGACCCGGACGATATTGCCGGTGAGCTGGTTGGTCTGCCAGAAGGCGGTGATCAGCAGCACCACAAGCGCGGCGATGTAGATCAGCAAGAACCAGGCTAGCGGCGGTGTCAGCAGCAGCGTGGCCCGCGCCCACGGACGGCGCCAGAGCGCCTCGCTGACGCGGGACCACAACCCTGCCTTCGGCGGCTGGCCGGTGACGGTCAGCGACATGCCGCGCCAGGCTCCTGCCCAGGCCGGCGGCCGGCCTTCGCAACCGGGCAGCCGCCGGCGCCACCGCCAGGCCCGGTCATTTGACCTGGGTGTTCCACGCACTCACCCACTGCGAGTACGGCACGCAGTCGTTCTTGCCGTTGTCACAGGTCGGGACCGGCGTCTTCCAGAGCGAGATGGACCGCAGGTAGGAGGCGGGCGCGTTCGCGTGGTACTGCGCGCACGATCCCTTGGAGATCTTGTCCATGTAGCCGCAGGCCAGCATGTTGTCCGGGGTCTCGCCATAGCTGACCGCCTGCTCGGCCTGCACCTGCGGCGTGCTGATGTAGCGCATCCACTGGTACGCGCAGTTCGGGTGCGGCACCTTGGCGGCCAGCATCCAGGTGTCCGCCCAGCCGGTCGCTCCCTCGGCCGGCACCACGGAGCCGATCGGGAACTTGCTTCCCTTGAGCGCGCTGACCTGGTACGGCCAGCCGGCGCCGATTGTCGCATCGCCGTTCTTGAACTCCGAGATCTCCTGCGAGGCCAGTGCCCAGTACTTCTTCACCAGCGGGCGCTGGTTCGCCAGCAGGCTCACCGCCGCCTGGAACTGCGGCTGGGTCAGCTCGTACGGGTCGGTGATGCCCAGCTTCGGCTGGGTCTTCTCCAGGTACAGCGCCGCGTCGGCGATCTGGATCGGGTTGTCAGGGATCGTGATCTGGCCCTTGTACTTCGGGTTGTAGATCACGCTCCACGACGTCGGCGGCGCGGGGAAGGTCTTCGTGTTGTACATCAGCACGTTCGGCCCCCACTGCAGCGACACGCCGTAGTGCACCCCGCCCACCGTATTGAACGGCGGTGACTTGAACGCCGGATAGAAGTCATTCCAGCTGGGGATCAGGCTCATGTTCACCGGGCGGGCGTCACCCGCGTAGATGATCCGCAGGTCCGCATCCCCCGATGAGGACACCATGTCGTACTGGCCGCCCCCGCCATTGCGCATCAGCGACACCATCTCATCGGAGCTGCCGGCGTACTTGGCGTTGACTACGCACCCGGTCTGCTTCTCGAACGGGTGCACCCACTGCGGCTGCAGGTAGCCCTCCCAGGCGATCAGGTTCAGCTGGCCCTCGCCCTTGCCGATCTTGTGCAGCACCGGCAGGTTCGCCGTCGGCACCCCGCCCACACCGCCGCCTGGACCACCGCCGCCGCCGGACGATGAGCTGCTGCAGGCGGCGACGAGGGCGACGGCGCCGATGAGAAGCGCGCTCCTGCAGGCCCGCCCGAGCGTGCCTTGCTGACTGTGCTGACTGTGCATTCGTGCCTACCCTTCCGCGTCGCCCGGTGCGGGGCGAGCGTCCTCCCCTGGCGAGATCGTGATTGTCTGGTCAGGCAGCCAGGCGATCCTGGCTGGCCGTCCGTTCGCGTCGTGCGTCGCCGCTGGCGCCTGCTCGTTCTGCCTGGCGACGACGAGTTCGCCGCCCGCGTCCAGCGCGATCACGTACCGGGTGATGACGCCGACGTAGACGACGTCGCGGATCCGGCCGGTCTCCACGTGCGCGCCAGCGGGCGGCGCCTCGCCCTCGGCGAGCAGCCTGATCTTCTCCGGGCGCACGGTCATGTGCCGGCCGTCGCGCTCGATCAGGTTCGAGATCCCGATGAAGCCGGCCACGAATTCCGTCCGCGGCCTCTCGTATACCTCAAGCGGCGAGCCGACCTGCTCGATCCTGCCCTGGCTGAGGATCGCGATCCGGTCGCTCATCGCCAGCGCTTCTTCCTGGTCGTGCGTCACGTACACGAACGTGATGCCGACCTCGCGCTGCACGTGCAGGAGCTCGAGCTGCATCTCCTGGCGCAGCTTCAGGTCGAGCGCGCCGAGCGGCTCGTCGAGCAGCAGTACCTCGGGCTCGTTGACGATCGCGCGCGCCAGTGCCACCCGCTGCCGCTGACCGCCGGACAGCTGCGCGGGCTTGCGCGCGCCGAGCCCGGACAGCCGCACCATCTCAAGCGCCCGGTCAGCCCGCCGGCTGCGCTCAGCCTTAGCGACGTGCCGCACCTTCAGGCCGTACTGGATGTTCTCTGCGACGGTCATGTGCGGGAACAGCGCATAGTCCTGAAACACCGTATTCACGTTGCGCGCGTACGGCGGGACCTTCGAGATCTCGCGTCCGCCAAGCTCGATCGTGCCACCCGCCGGGCGCTCGAAGCCCGCGATCAGCCTGAGCAGGGTGGTCTTGCCCGACCCCGAAGGCCCGAGCAAGGTAAAGAACTCGCCGCGCTGGATCTCCAGGTCCACCCCGGCAAGCGCCACCACGCCGCCGTAGTCCTTGCGGAGTCCTCGCACGCGGATGGCAAGCCGCCCGCCGCCGGCGTCACCGGCGGCAACGGGCTGCGCGGAACCTGAGCTTGCGATCATCCGGCCTGTCATACCACGTCAGAGGCGACCCGACAATGAGCGCCGGTCGATTGCGGTTGGGGAGTAATCATACTCAACGCGTAGTTTTCTGGACCGGCGACGCGCGTGCGCCGTTCCGCGCCTTTCCCCCGGCTCCGGTGCGGGCGTCCGCGGGTTGGTAGCGTCGGCGAGGTAATGCGCCGCGGCGGAGCGGCCAGCCTAGGCAGGAGGGATGGTCATGAAGGGCTTCAGGAACTTCCTGATGCGCGGCAATCTCATCGACCTCGCCGTCGCCGTTGTCATCGGCGTCGCCTTCAACGCGGTTGTCGAGGCGGTCGTCAAAGACCTGATCACGCCGCTCATCGCCGCCGTCGGAGGTCAGCCAAGCTTCGGCGGCCTGAAAGTGTCGATCGGCAAGACGGCCGTGCCGTACGGCCAGTTCCTCAACGCGCTGATCTCGTTCATCGTCATCGCGGCCGTCGTGTACTTCATGATCGTCGCGCCCGTGGGCAAGCTGATCTCGCTGACAACGCGGAAGAAGGAGGCGACGGAGCGGGAATGCCCTGAGTGCCTGAGCACGATCCCGGTGGCCGCGACCAGGTGCAAGTTCTGCACCGCCACGGTCCCTCCGGTGCAGCGGACCCAGGCCGCCCAGGCCCGTTAGGCTGGCGAGCCGACGCCGGGAAATCCGGTGCCCGCCGAGCCGGCGCCTGCCCGGCCAGGCGACCAGATATACGGCGTCGTGGTGGCAAGGCAGCTGAAGCCGACCCGCTCGAGTATCGGCCTGCTCTCCGGCAACGCGTCGACCGTCAGATAGGTGTATCCGCGGTCGGCAGCGAGTTCGGCTCGGTAGCGGACCATCGCCGCGTAGATCCCGCGCCTGCGCCACTGCGGCAGCGTGCCGCCGCCCCACAGGCCGGCGAACTGGGTGCCTGGCACGAACTCGATCCTGGCCGAGCAGACCGCCACGTCCCCGGCCATGGCCAGCACCAGGTCGGCGATCTCTGGCGTCGCCGCAAGCTGCGCGAGCAGCGACTCCCGCAGCTCCGATTCGTCCCGATGGAAGACGAGTTCGTGTACCTCGGCCAGGCGCCGCACCCCGGCCGCGTCGGTCACCCGCTCCAGCCGGACGCCCGCGGGCAGCTCGGCGTTACTCAGCGCGCTGACGACGCTGGTCGTCTCGGCGACCATCAGCGATTCCTGTGCCTCCGCAGCGAATCCCGCGGCGAGCAGCCGGGTGGCAAGGTCGTCGGGTTTGTCGTAGCTGTAGACCTTCCACTCGAACTTCTCGCCGCGCGCAGCGAAGATCCGCACCTGCGCCGCGATAACCGCGTCGGCGCTGTCCGTGCGCAGGTCCGACCACAAGATCCCGGAGCCGTCGTGACCCGGCCGCGCCAGCCTCCGTATCACCGGCCCGTCCTGCTCGAACTCCGCGCCGGTACCGTCGGGCCTGGTGTTGCACCGAACCTGCTCGGTGAATGCGGCCAGCGCCGCTTTGTGATCCATGTGCTGAAGATCACCACGCCAGGTGCTGCCCGGGCAACTGAATTCCAGCGCCCGTGCGGCTCAGCGGCCGTGCGGCTCAGCGCCCGTGCGGCTCTGCAGCCGTGCGGCTCAGCGGCCGGCTGCGACCGCGCAGCGCCGGCTGCGACCGCCCAGCGGGCCGCGCGATGTCAGGGAGCCGTTCCCTGGCGCTTGGCCCGCGGCAGCCGGGGAATCACGTGCCCGCGGGCCGGCCAGCATCGCCTGGCCGAGCCCGGTGCGGCGGAGTCCTCCGCGCTGTCGAAGAACGGATCAGGTTCTGGCCCGGCGTCCAGATAGCCGGCCAGCTCCTGTTGCGGCCGGAACGCCACCACCGCTGGCTGCCTCACCTCGGTCGGCACGCCGTTCTCCTGACCCGGCCACCCAGGACCGGCACCAGGCGGCTGGGTCGCCGGCGACTCGCGCGGGAGGTCGGCCGGACGGGCGAAGGCTCCGGAAGCGACCTCGGGACGCGACGCCTGGAACGGGCCTGGCAGTTCGCCGAGGGCCTCGAACGTGTCGAACGTGCCGGTGTCCGCAGGCGCGTGCCGCAGGTCGAGGTCAGGATCCGGGTAGGGATGCTCGACGCCCTTTGCGGGCCTGCGGCGCCGCAGGGCCGCTCTGATCCTGGCCTCCGCCTCAGCCCTGGCCGCCGACGCCGCCTTGGTCAGCGGGCCAGGCCCGGCAGTCTCCGACGGCGCGCCGCCTGCCATGTTCCCGCCCAGCCCATCGCTGGCCGCGGCGTCGTCCGGCAGGTCACGGCCGGTGCCGGGCGCTGTGCCGCTGCCGGGGCCGCCTGCCTGCTGACCCGCGTCGAGATCGCCGGTACCCGTGCCGTCATCGGCCACGACCTGCTGTGCCACGGTCACCGCCCGCGCCGCCGCCGCCTGCGCCGCTGCCGCCGCCGCCGCCCGTGCCGCTGCCTGCGCCGCCGCCGCGGCGGCGGCGCGGAACACCGGGCCATCATGGCAGGCCCCGTCGTCGGCCGAGCTAGCGGGCGGACCAGCGGCCGGGCCAGCGGCCGGGCCGGATTCTCCGCTGTCCAGCGCGTGCCGCGGGCCTGACGGCCGCTGCCCGCTCAGCGGATCGGAAGACTCGGCGCGGTGATCGTCCGGTGCGGCTCCGGCACGCCGATCCGATCGGGCCGGCCCGCGTCCAGAGGCCACCGGCTGATCGGCGCCGGACGGCGGAGCCTGCGGCGGGACCCGCACCGGCGGTCCGCCCGCTGGGGCCCGGCCGGTTCCGTGCCTGACCGGTGCCTGTTGGTCGGCGGGTGCGCTGGCCATCGCGGCGAAGACCTGGCCCACGCAGTCGTGCCGGTCAAGCAGCCCGGCCAGCCGCTCGGCTTCCTCGGCTGCCAGGCCGAAGACGACACGCGGCTGGCCCCATGGCTCTTCCAGGGAGTACCCGACGTAACTGGACACCGGCGGGACCGGATCAGCTGCCAGCCCGTGCACTGCTCGCCATCGTTGCCAAGCCCGCTCGAGCGCGGCTGCTGCCTGCTGAGCCTGCAACACCAAGTCCGGATCCCGCATGGCGCTCATCCCCTCGTGACGACGGCACGCTCCGCCGGATGGCGGACCCCGGTGTGCCTCGCCACACCGCTCGCATGCCGTGCGCTGCGCGGTCGCAGGCACGGCGGTGCACGGACGACTGTCTGCCGCCGCTGCCAGGCGGCGGCATGGCGACAAGTATGGTGGCGGGGCGGCAGGCAGCAGGAGCGATTACTGAAAGTCGCCGGTCAGCTACAGCAGGCTAGCTCGGCTGGGTGATCCGGCCCGCTGGCCGCCATTGGCGGACGCCCGTGACCCTGCTCGGCAACGGTAGATGTACCGCCGATCCGGCGCCGGCTCCGCGACATCGGGCGGGCCGGCGACCGCCCGTTCAGATTCCCAAATGGATTCGCGCGCCCGCGGCAACGAGGTAGATTCTGTGCTGCGCGCCGGAGATCCAGTGCCGCAGGCGGACCTTCGGGTCCGCGCAGGCCGGATCGACCCCGGCTCCTCGCCGGACTCCGCCCAGAGCAGCACCGCTCTGCGCATCACGGCCCGATGCGGCGCTGGCCGCCGGGGCCGACCCCCCTGATGTACTGCGCTGAGCCGCGCTAGGCGTGCTTGCACACGCCAGCCTCCCCGTCAGCCCGAACGCAGCCGTGACCGGACGTTACTCTGAGCGCTGCTGCGGAATGCCGGCCAGCAGGGCGCGAACCTCCGTCTCCCGGTATCGACGGTGCCCGCCGAGCGTCCTGATGGACGTCAGCTTTCCGGCTTTGGCCCACCGCGTGACGGTCTTCGGGTCGACCCGGAACATCGTGGCGACCTCTGCCGGTGTCAGCAGTGGCTCAGCCTCTGGAGTACGTGCAGACATTTGGACGGCCTCTCCTCCTGGACCGGTACTTACGATCCTGCGTCTCTTGCGTTCCTGGCTCCATTCGAGCCTGCCGTGGATGTCCTATATGGTCTACTGTTACCATATTGCCATCACCAGCGGTGACAATGCGACCACCAGGAGCAGAAGTTTTTGAACACATCCCCGTTGCCCCCGTTGATCCGTGTCACGTTGCGTGATCCTACAGACACGCACCGTCGCAACGGGCGGATTCGGAAAAGTCATGTCCGCCTCCGGCTGACTACTCACCGTAGCTAGTTGGCAGTTCTAAGGAGCCTGCAGCCCGCGCAGTGCTGCCATCCGACCCCTGTCCTGGCGTGCCGCCGCTACCTCCCATTACTGAGCAGTAACTGACTGTTACCTCCCTACCGCGTCCTCCAGGCAGTCGCTGCCCTTCGGACTTCCGCGCCGCGGGGAGACCCCCGCGGCAACTGCAACCTCCGGCTCTGCCGGGATAATCCACCGCAGTTCTACGTCATGCTCTTTAGGTGTTTTGCCCCGCACGGGCGTCTTCATGCGTTGCGCCCGGGCAAGGCTCCCCGTGGGCAGATCACGGGAATACGCTGGAGAGCAGATCCCGGGTCAACGAGGACGCGGGACAGACCCTCCGGGGAGTGACCGCCGTGGCGACTGTGTTCGGATCGGCCGATAAGGCCGCTGCTGGCAGCGACGGTGCGCAGGTACCGAACGGAACGATCCACCGGGCGGGGCACGAGCAGGTCGTGTTCTGCCATGACGCCCCGACCGGACTGCGGGCAATCATCGCGATCTACTCCACAGCGCTCGGGCCCGCGATCGGCGGGACGAGGTTCTATCCGTACCCGAGCGAGGAAGCCGCGATCGGCGACGTGCTCAACCTGTCCAAGGCGATGGCATATAAGAGCGCGCTCGCCGGGCTCGATCTGGGCGGCGGCAAGGCCGTCATCATCGGTGACCCAGGCCGGCTCAAGTCCGAGGCGCTGCTTCGGGCATATGGCAGGTTCGTCCAGTCGCTGAACGGTCGTTACATCACCGCGTGTGATATCGGGACATACAGCGAAGACATGGACATCATCGCCAGGGAGTGCCGGCACGTGACCGGCCGGACAGTGCTGCGTGGCGGCGCCGGTGACTCATCGGTGCTGACGGCATTCGGGGTCTTCCACGGGATGCGCGCCGCGGCCGAGCACATCTGGGGCAGTGCCAGCCTGGAGGGCCGCATGGTCGCGGTCGAGGGCGTCGGGAAGGTCGGCAGTCACCTGGTGGATCACCTGATTACCGGCGGGGCGCGGGTGACGATCTACGATGTCAGCCCGGCGGCGATCCAGCGCGTGCTCAGCAGCCACCCTGACGTCCGCGCCGTGGCCAGCCGTCCGCAGCTCATCGGCGGTGAGATGGACATTTACGCACCCTGCGCGCTTGGCGGCGCCCTCGATGAGCAGACTGTGGCCTCGCTAGGCGCGCGGATCGTGTGCGGCGCCGCCAATAACCAGCTCGCGCATCCAGGCGTGGAGAAGCTGCTGGCCGATCACGGCATCACCTACGCGCCGGATTACCTGGTGAATTCCGGCGGCTTGATCCAGGTTGCCGACGAGCTTGAGGGCTTCAGCTTCGAGCGCGCGAAGGCGCGGGCGGAGCAGATTTTCGACACCACCAAGCGGATCCTGGCGACCGCTGATTCGGAGAGCGTCCCCCCGGCGGTGGCCGCCGACCGGCTCGCCGAACGCCGGATGTCGGAAGTCGGCAGGCTGCGCGGCATCTGGCTGAGCGGCTGATTGCGGCCGTAGCGTACCGCCGGAGGCGCGAGCCGCCCAAAACAGGTACGGTTGTCTGTGTACGACAGGCACGAGCCGCGCTGGGTCCAGGTGCTGGAGCCTCAGCGGGAAGTCTGACGTGCAAGGAAACCGAGTATCGTCGGCATAGTGATTCAGTAGGCATCAGCGCGGTGACTAGGGACGAAACAGTCCCGTACGTTCGAGGGGGTCGAGCCAATGGGGCGCGGCCGAGCCAAGGCCAAGCAGGTTAAGGTGGCACGCCAGCTGAAGTACAGCGGCGGCGGCACTGACCTTGACCGGCTGCGGGCAGAGCTGGGCGTCGGCACGGATCAGCGGGAGGCCGACGGCCAGGACGCGTATGCGGACCACGGCGACCGCTATTTCGACGCCGGCGACGACGATGCCGATGATGACGACGATCTCGGCGATGACTAGGCAGCGCCCGTGAGGATCGGCTAGCCGGGCGCCGCACTTGCTTACTCGATAGGTGCGCGGGGTGTCTGGTTGCCGCAGCTGCCTGGCGGCTTGCTCTGCGGTGCCTGACCGGATCTTGCGTTGAGCGGCTGGCTGGGTGCTGTCAGCGGCAGGTAGCCGGACACGTCCGCGCGGAGCCCGCTTGCCGCCAGGCCGCCGCTGCGGATCGCCTCCGGCCAGGCCATCCGGCCGGTGGCCAGCAGAATCCAGGTCATCGGGTCTGCCTCGACCACGTTGGGCGGCGTACCGCGGGTATGCCGCGGCCCCGAAACGCACTGGATCGCCGCGTACGGCGGCACGCGCACTTCGACCGCACGTCCTGGCGCGCGAGCTTCGAGCAGGCCAAGCGTGTAGCCGACAGCCGCGCGCAGGGCCCCAGCCTGTGCGGCCAGGCCGGCATCGGCCGCTGCCATGACCGCGTCCAGGCATGCGGCGCCGAGCACGTCAGCGGTATCCGACCCGGCCCAAGGCCGCCAGGCCAGTGCCGAGCGCTGCGCGTTCAGCGCGGCAAGCAGCCGGTCGGGGTCAGGGCGTCGAACGGGCATCGCTGCGACGGTAGCCGATCGCCGCGGCCACCGCATCGGCATGGCGTGCACAGATAGTAGCGGTGGATCCCGCTGGTGCGCGATAATTCGTCGCTATGTCAGTCCAGCGCATGGGCTCGCGCCGGACGCGAGGGTCATGGATTCCGCGTGTGGTAGGGATGGGCGTCATCGTGCTGCTCGCTGGCGGCGGCCTTGCCATCTACCTGGGCACGCAGCACCGGCCACCACCAGCTCACGCGGCGGCCCCGCCGTCAGCCAAGGTTCTGCGGGTGCAGACCATCGGGCTGATTAACTTCGGGCCCGATGACGATGGCGACCAGCCGGGCAACGATCCCGACGATCATCCGCTGATGCTCAAGCTGACCCATCGCGGCCTCACCTTTGTCAGGATTCCGAGATCCGAGCTCGCCGCCGGCGTCCCGCTCTGGACGGCCGATCAGATGACCGACGGCACCGATATCTTCATCTACATCCCGGACGGGCGGTGCCTGACCGCCGCGCACGAGGGCAGGAAGCTCCAGCTAGCGCACTGCAACCTCGGGCTTAGCCAGCGCTGGCGGCCGATGCACGTGGCCACCGTGACCGGCCAGCCCATCGCCCAGTTCGCCAGCGCCGCTGGCAGCTGCCTGACCGGCGGGCCGCGGCCTGGCCCGGCCAGGCTCACGGCATGCCGGCGAGCGCGCACGAAGTCACAGGAAATCGCCTTCTGGTGGAGCGCCTAGCGGCGGGTCAGACCGCATCCTCGAGTGCTGAGGACGGCAGCCGGTGCAGCGGCGCGTCGGCGCGCCACTCGATCCGCTTGCGCAGCGACACGACCGTTCCGCGCCCTGGGCCGGTCCGCAGGGTGACGTCGTCCACGCACGCGCGCATGATCGCCATGCCGCGTCCCGACTCGGCCAGCTGCGCGATCTCGATATCACGCGGCCGGCGGCGCAGCAGCGTCCCTGGCCTGACCGGCGGCCGGCGCAGATGAGTGCGGCGTGCCCGCAGCCTTGACGGGTCGATGCCGCGGCCGCTGTCAAGTACCTGAAGGATGCATCGGTTCCTGCCGACCTGGACCACGACCTCATAGCGACGGCCAGGACCCGCGTGGCGCAGCACGTTCGTGCACGCTTCGGTCACCGCGAGGAGCAGATCGGAGATGTCGTCAGGCTCGATGCCGAGCCTGCCGAGGGCGTCGCCTAGCACCCTGCGCACCGCGGGTATGCTAACGGTCTCGCGCGGAAAGACAAGGCAGAACCGCACGTCCCGCGCAGGTCCGTGCGAGTGCAACGCCCTTGTCCGCATCCGCGTCTCAGTTCCCTGTGCTAGCGACTCCGATCTGATTCACATTGTGAGCGTTTCCAGTGCCGGGCCGTGGTAATCATGAACTCGGGCGATCTTCGGACGAACAGTGCCGTTCTTACCGTCCAACATCGGGTAGCTGAACTCAGGAAAGTTGCTGCCGCACGCGGGAAGGAGAGTGCCAAGCCGCTCTTGACCGAGCATGAGGATTGCCGAGTACTGTCACTGCGAACACGACGATTGACCGACCGGCCGCCGCCTGCGCTGGCGACCGGCCCTGAGCATGCAAGGAGTGGCACGTGGCCGTCAAAGCCGCCGGGCGAGCTGCCTCCCGAGCCCATCCCAAACCGCCCGCCTCACCTCCGCTGATTCAGCTGCTGACGCCTGAGGGCGAGCGAACCGAGCACCCTGACTACCCGCTTGAGGTGTCCACCGACGAGATCAAGGCGCTGTACCGCGACCTGGTTCTGGTCAGGCGGATGGACTTCGAGGCCATCGCGTTGCAGCGGCAGGGCGAGCTCGGCATCTGGGCATCCTTGCTTGGCCAGGAGGCGGCGCAGGTCGGCTCGGCCAGGGCACTAGGCCCGCGCGATATGGCGTTCCCCACGTACCGAGAGCACGGCGTCGCTTGGTGCCGCGGCCTGGATCCGATCAAGCTCCTTGAGCTGTTCCGCGGCGTCAGCCATGGCGGCTGGGATCCGCGGGAGCACCGGCTCGGCCTGTACACGATCGTGATCGGCAGCCAGACCCTGCACGCTACCGGGTACGCGATGGGCATCCAGCGGGACGGCGCTCTCGGCGAGGACGGCGAAGCGGTAATCGTGTACTTCGGCGACGGCGCCACCAGCCAGGGCGACGTGAACGAGGCCTTCATCTGGGCATCGGTCACCAACGCCCCCGTCGTGTTCTTCTGCCAGAACAATCAATGGGCGATCTCTGAGCCGCTGGAGCGGCAGAGCCGCGTGCCGCTGTACCTGCGCGCCCAGGGTTTCGGGTTCCCTGGCATGCAGGTGGACGGCAACGACGTGCTCGGCTGCCTCGCGGTCACCAAGAAGGCCATGCGGGCGGCTAGGGAAGGCCAGGGCCCGACCCTGATCGAGGCGTACACGTACCGGATGGGAGCGCACACCACCACCGACGACCCGACCCGCTACCGCCTCTCCGCCGAGCTTGAGTCGTGGAAGCTGAAGGACCCGGTCGAGCGGGTCAGGCAGTACCTGATCCGGTCCGCTCTCGCGGACGAGGGTTTCTTCGCCGGCATCAACGCCGAGGCTGATGAGGTCGGTGCGAGGATACGGGCCTCCTGCATCCAGATGGCCGATCCCGCACCGCTGTCGATGTTCGACAACGTCTTCACCGAGCCGACCGCGCAGCTCGAGGCCGAGCGCGCACAGCTCGCTGCCTACCTCGACTCATTCGCTGACGAGGAGGACGGGCGATGACCGCGCTTACCCTGTCGAAGGCGCTGAACGAGGGCCTGCGCAAGGCCATGGAGAACGATCCCAAGGTTCTCATCATGGGCGAGGACGTCGGCCGGCTTGGCGGGGTGTTCCGGGTGACCGACGGCCTGCAGAAGGATTTCGGCGAGGACCGGGTGTTCGACACCCCGCTGGCCGAATCCGGCATAGTCGGGACGGCGATCGGCCTGGCGCTGCGTGGCTACCGGCCGGTATGTGAGATCCAGTTCGACGGCTTCGTCTTCCCGGCGTTCAACCAGATCGTCAACCAGCTCGCCAAGATGCGGTACCGCTCGCTCGGCAAGCTGATCCTGCCGGTGGTGATCAGGATCCCGTGCGGCGGCGGTATCGGCGCGGTAGAGCACCACAGCGAATCGCCCGAGGCGCTGTTCGCGCACACGGCCGGCCTGCGGGTGGTGGCCTGCGGCGATCCCGCCGATGCCTACGCCATGATCCAGCAGGTGATCACCTGCGACGATCCGGTGATCTTCTTCGAGCCCAAGCGCAGGTACTGGGACAAGATGGAGGTCGACCTGGCCGGCGGCCTGGCGGCGGCCGGCCCGCTTGACCGGGCGCGGACGTTGGCCAGCGGTACGGATGTGACCGTGCTCTGCTATGGCCCCATGGTCAGGACCTGCGCGGAGGCCGCAGTGGCCGCGGCGGCGGACGGCCGGTCGCTTGACGTGATCGACCTGCGGTCGCTCGCTCCGCTTGACACCCCGGCGATCTTCGATTCGGTCCGCAAGACCGGCCGCTGTGTCGTAGTGCATGAGGCACCGGTCACCGGCGGGCTCGGCGGCGAGATCGCCGCGCGGGTCACCCAGGAGTGCTTCTACTACCTCCAGGCGCCGGTGCTCAGGGTCGGCGGCTACTCGACGCCGTACCCGCCGTCTCGGATCGAGGAGCATTACCTGCCCGATCTTGACCGGGTGCTGGACGCCGTTGACCGCAGCTTCGCTTACTGAGAGGGCCTGATGGCAGAGCTGAAGCAGTTCAAGCTGCCCGACGTCGGGGAGGGCCTGACCGAGGCGGACATCGTCAAGTGGCACGTGCAGCCCGGAGACAAGGTCACGGTCAACCAGGTCATCGTGGAGATCGAGACCGCGAAGGCCGTCGTGGAGCTGCCGAGTCCCTATGCCGGCGTGGTTGCCAGCCTGCTGGTCCCCGAGGGTGCCACCGCCGATGTCGGCACGCCGATCATCTCCGTGCAGGTGGGGGACGGCCCGGCGGCGGACGGCGCGGCGGCGGCCGGTGCCCCCCAGGCCGCCGCCGCAGCGGACGTTCAGGCGGCAGATGCCCCGGCGGCCGGCGCCGGGGCGGAGGGCGAGGTCTCATCCCCGCCAGCGCAGGGGGCGGTCGAGCCGGGGCTGCACGGCAGCCCGGCCCCCAAGGCGGAACGCCAGGCCGTGCTCGTCGGGTACGGCATCAAGCTCGGCGCGACGACCAGGCGGCCGAGGAAGGCCAAGGTCGGGGCGCCATCGGGCCAGCCGTCCTGGGCGACCAGCGACACGGCCGCCCCGGCCGCGCCTGGGCAGGCCGCGATCGGCCCAACCGCGGCGGCCGAGGCCGGGCCGGCCCCCGGGCAGGCCGCGCAGCCTGATCAGCGCGCCGCTGCGTTGCCCGCGGTGCTGGCCAAGCCGCCGGTCCGCAAGCTGGCCAAGGAGCTAGGCGTTGACCTCGCGCAGCTCAGCGGCAGCGGGCCGGCCGGTTCGGTAACCCGTGAGGATGTGCAGGCCGCCGCGGCTGCCCAGGCCGACGGCCCAGGCACCGCCTGGCCGACCCCCATCGGCGCCGCGCCAGGTGCCGCCAGGCTCGCCTCGCTCCCCCGAGAGGAGCGCGTCCCGATCCGCGGGGTACGCAAGCACATGGCGGCCGCGGTCGCGGCGAGCGCGTTCACAGCGCCGCATGTCACCGAGTTCTTGCAGATCGACATGACCGAGACGATGGCGGCAGCCGCCAGGCTGCGCGCGATGCCCGACTTCGACGGCATCAGGTTCTCGCCGCTGCTGCTGGTCGCCAGGGCGCTGCTGATCGCCGCCGCCAGGCATCCGATCATCAATTCCGGCTGGGACGATCGCGCCCAGGAGATCGTGGTCAAGCACTACGTCAACCTTGGCATCGCGGCGGCGACCGACCGCGGGCTCGTGGTGCCGAACATCAAGGACGCTCACGCGCTGTCACTGCCGGAACTGGCCAGGGCCATCAGCGGCCTCGCCGATACGGCGCGAGCAGGCAAGGCCACGGTCGCCGATATGCAGGGTGGGACGATCACGATCACCAATGTCGGCATCTTCGGCGTCGACACGGGAACGCCGATCATCACGCCTGGCGAGGCGGCGATCCTCGCGTTCGGCCAGGTCAAGGATGCGCCGTGGGTCCACGATGGGCAGCTGGCGGTGCGTCAGGTGTGCACGCTGGCGCTCTCGTTCGACCATCGGCTCATCGACGGCGAAGCCGGCTCCGCTGTGTTGCGGGAAGTCGGCGCGATGCTGACCGACCCGCTGCGCATGCTCGCCTGGTCCTAGCCTGCGTTCCCGCCGCCGGTCAGAACGCCCCCGCTGGCAGGTCCATCAGGTCAAGCGAGGTGGTCTCGGCAACTTCCCTGTCGGCGGCAAGCCTGGGCAGCACCGTCTGCGCGAAGAACCGTGCCGCCGCGATCTTGCCCTGGTAGAACGCTTCGTCACGGGGGCCGGGAGCGGCCCGCCCGGCAGTACCGCCGCCGTCAAGCGCCGCGATCGCCACCTCGGCGTGCCGCACAAGCAGCCAGCCGATCACCAGGTCACCAAGCGCCATCAGCAGCCTGGTGGTGTTCAGGCCAACCCGGTTGATCTCCCGCGGCTGCGCCATGCCTTCGGCCAGGAAGCCGTGCATGGCGGTCACGATCGCATCGACGTCGGCGGCGGCCCTGGCCAGGGCCGCCCGCTCCAGCTTCAGCCTGCCGTTCCCGCCTTCGGCGCTGGCCGTCTTGGAGATCTCATCGAGCAGGTAGCGCAGCGCGGCACCCTTGTCGCGCACGATCTTGCGGAAGTACAGGTCCATGCCCTGGATCGCGGTGGTGCCTTCGTACAGGCTGTCGATCTTGGCATCTCTCAGGTACTGCTCGATCGGGTAGTCCTGCAGAAATCCCGCTCCGCCGAAGGTCTGCAGCGACAGCGTGAGCATCTCAAACGCCCGCTCGGAGCCGACGCCCTTGACGACGGGGAGCAGCAGGTCGTTAATCGCCGCGGCCAGCGGGTCGCTGGCACCGGCTGCACGCGCGCGCTGCACCGTGTCCTGGAAGGTAGCGGTGTACAGCACGAGCGCCCGCATGCCCTCGGCGTAAGCCTTCTGCAGCATCAGGATCCGCCGGACATCCGCGTGATGCATGATCGTGACGCGCGGCGCCGTCTTGTCGGCGAGCTTGGTCAGCTCACCACCCTGCACCCTGGCCTTGGCATACTCAAGCGCGTTCAGGTAGCCGGCCGACAGGGCGGCGATCGCCTTGGTGCCGACCATCATCCTGGCGAACTCGATAATCATGAACATCTGCCTGATGCCGTCATGCACGTCACCAACCAGCGTGCCGATCGCCGGATGGCCGGCGCCGAAGGTGAGCTCGCAGGTCGCCGAGACCTTCAGGCCCATCTTCTGCTCGACGTTGGTGGCGTACACGCCGTTGCGCTCAGCGAGCGAGCCGTCGGGGCCGACCAGGTACTTCGGCACCAGGAACATGGATAGTCCCTTGGTACCTGGGCCAGCGCCCTCTGGCCGGGCGAGGACAAAATGGAAGATGTTCTCGGCCAGGTCGTGCTCGCCGCCGGTGATGAACCGCTTGACGCCTTCGATGTGCCAGCTGCCATCTGGCTGCCTGACCGCCCTGGTCCGGGCCGCTCCGACATCGGAGCCGGCGTCCGCCTCGGTCAGCACCATGGTCGCAGTCCACCGGCGCTCGACCGCCTGCCGAGCGAACCGCCGCTGGTCAGGGGTGCCCAGCTGCCACAGCGCGTGCGCGAACAACGCGCCGCTTGCGTACATCCACACGGCCGGGTTGGCGCCCAGGATCAGCTCAGCCACCGCCCAGCACAGCGACCGGGGCGCGGCCGTCCCGCCGAGCTCGTGCGGCAGCTCAAGACGGAACCACTCGGCGTCCATGAAGGCGTGGTAGGACTTCGCGAACGCCTCGGGAACCCTGACCGAGGCGGTCTCGCGGTCGAACACCGGGGGATTGCGGTCGCCGGCCGGGTAAGACTCGGCAATCGGCCCGGCGGCGAGCCGGTTTACCTCCTGCAGGATGTCACCCGCCGTCTGTGCGTCCAGGTCCTCGTGCGGGGCCGATCCCAGCAGATCCTGCCTGTTCAGAACCTCGAAAAGGTTGAACTCGATGTCGCGCAGGTTGCTCTTGAAGTGGGCCATGCTCATCTCCCGCCGGAATGCCCAAGAGCTATTACTAGCCAGTAACATCTCAGTGTACTACCGGCGGGTAACTTGGCAACCCTTCCCGCTTGGCCGCCGCGGCACCGGGGTGGTCAGTGCAGGATGTTGATGGCACGGGCGATAAAGTAGGTCCGGGTAGGGTGACCGGCCGCCTGATGCCCGGCTTCCCCCCGTGCGGCCTCCTCAGGCCCGTTAGCAGGCATTTCTGGCTCTTTCATGACCTCATCGTCGCCGTCGGCCCATTCCGCGGGACCGGATCGCGCTCTAGGGTGTCGCTATCGCTACCTTTGATCACCGGAAGCTTGGTGGACCATGGCGCTAGGCCTCACGTCTGAGCATCTGGAGCTGGCGGCCGCGGTGCGTGGCTGGGCGCAGCGGCACAGTCCGGCGCAGGCGGTGCGGGCCGCCGCCGACAGCGAGGATCGTGGAGCCGGACGCTACCGCTGCGAGCTGGCACCCAGCCTGGCCAGCCAGGGGCTGCTCGGCCTGCATGTGCCAGAAGCCGAGGGCGGGCAGGGCTACGGTCTGGCGGAGCTTGCGGTGGCCATCGAAGAGCTGGGCCGCGCGCTGGTACCTGGCGCCTTCCTGCCGACGGTGCTCAGCTGCGCCATCCTGACCGAGGCCGGCCTGTCAGGCCCGGCAGCCAAGCTGATCGCCGGCCTGGCCGACGGTTCGCGGATCGGCGCGGTCTGCCTTGCCGCCGGGCTGGCAGGTGAGCCTGGCCCCGACGGCGGGCTGACTGTCACCGGTGATGCTGGCCCGGTGCTCGCCGGGTCGATGGCCGACATCATCGTTGCCGCCGTGCGCACCGGCGGCCGCGCGATCTGGGTCGCGCTCGACGCCGCCGATCTTCAGGTAACCGGTCTGGACAGCCTGGATCTGACCAGGCCGCTCGCCCGGCTGCACGCCGACAGGGTGGCTGTGCCTGCCGAGCGGATGCTGACTGGCCTGGCTGACAGCACCGTCGCCAGCCTGGCAGGGATCATGTTCGGCGCCGAGGCCTGCGGCATCGCCGACTGGGCAGTGCACACCGCGGCGCAGTACGCCAAGCTCCGGCATCAGTTCGGCCGGCCGATCGGGCAGTTCCAGGCGGTGAAGCATCGCTGCGCGCTGATGCTGACCCAGGCCGAGCAGGCCGCGGCGGCGGTCTGGGACGCCGCGAGGACCGCGCCAGGCGGCGACCGGGAGTTCGCAGCGAGCGTCGCCGCCGCGGTTGCCCTTGACGCGGCGGTAGACGTGGCCAACGGCTGCATTCAGACTCTGGGCGGCATCGGTTACACCTGGGAGCACGACGCCCATCTGTATTACCGGCGAGCGATGTCGCTGCGCGCCCTGCTCGGGCCGTCCGCTTACTGGCGCGAGCAGGTGGCCAGGCTCGCCCTGGCCGGCGCCAGCCAGTCGGTCCAGGTAGAGCTGCCGGCGGGCGACGCGGAGTTCCGCGCTCAGGTGCGGGCCGAGCTCGCCGAGATCGCCGCCCTCAGCAGCGAGGAGCGGGCACACCGGCTGGCGGCAGGCGGCTGGGTGGCTCCGCATCTGCCCAGGCCGTGGGGCCGGGACGCAGGCCCGCTCGAGCAGCTGGTGATCGATGCGCAGCTGCGGGCCGCGGGCATCAGGGTGCCGAACCTCTACATCGGCGCCTGGGTGGTGCCAGCGCTGATCCAGTACGGAACACCAGAGCAGCAGGAGCGCTTCCTGCTCCCCACCTTGCGCGGGGACTACCTGTGGTGCCAGCTGTTCAGCGAGCCAGGCGCGGGCTCGGACCTGGCCGGGCTGACTACCAGGGCGGAGCGAGTGGCGGGCGGCTGGCGGCTCAACGGCCAGAAGATCTGGACCTCACTTGCCAGGGAGGCTTCCTGGGCGATCTGCATCGCCAGGACCGATCCGGCGGTTCCCAGGCACGGCGGGATCAGCTACTTCCTTGTGGATATGCGGGCGGACGGCGTCAGCGTGAGCCCGCTGCGGGAGATCACCGGCGACGCGATGTTCAACCAGGTCTTCCTCGACGATGTCTTCGTCCCCGACGACTGCCTGGTCGGCGGGGTCAATGGCGGCTGGCGGGTCGCCAGGACCACGCTGGCCAACGAACGGGTGTCGCTCTCACAGTCCTGGGCATTCGGCTCCGGGGTGCCCGAGCTGCTCCAGGTCGCCGGAGCTGCCGACGAGGTGCCGCTTGCCGACGTCGGCAGGTGCGTCTGCGAGGGCAGGGCGATCGACCTGCTCGGGGTTCGGGTCACGCTCAAGCGGATCTCGGGTACCGACCCGGGAGCGACCGGCAGCGTGCGGAAGCTGCTCGGCATGCGCATAGCTCAGCAGATCTCCGAGCTGTGCTTGGCGATGTCGGGCGGCAGCGGCGCCACGGCGGCCAGCTACGGCCAGCCCGTCGGTGCTGACGGCAAGCCCAACGGCGGTCACTGGGCCAGGCAGGTGCTGCTGACCAGGGCGCTGACCATCGGCGGCGGCACCACCGACATTCAGCTCAACATCATCGGCGAGCGAATGCTCGGGCTGCCGCGCGATCCTGATCCGCCAACGGCATAGCCGCCGCGACGACCCGCCGCAGACAGATACTACGCAATTACACAGCGTGAGGTTACCCTTCTCAGGACGATTCCTCTGGAGGGTGCATGACCAGCGGCGAAGCACCGCGAGGCGGACCGGGTGAGCGGCCTGCCCCAAGGGCGCCCATGGAGTCCGCCGGGTGCGGCAGGCCCGCGCGTGCTCGGCACGTGGCGAGACCGGCCGCGGCCGAGCAGCAGCTGATCACGGCGATCGCGGCCGGCCGGCGGGCGCGGATGCGGCGGGCGCTCATACTCGCGATGGCCTCGATGTCCGCCTTCGTGCTGCTCGCCTCGGGGAGCGGCTGGGTGCTGGCCCGCTACGTCAGCGGCCATCTGACCAGGCTGGATGCGGGCACGTCGGGGACCACGAACAGCGGGCCGCTGAACATCCTGGTCGCCGGGGTGGACATCCGGTCGGGACTGACCTGGCGCCAGCAGGTCCTGTTGCATGTTGGCCATGTCACCAGCCACAACTCCGACACGCTGATCGTGGTGCACGTCTTTGCCGACCATCGGCACATCGACGCGGTGAGCCTGCCCAGGGACTCCTGGGTAGAGATACCTGGCCACGGGATGAACAAGATCAACGCGGCGATCGGCCTCGGCGGCCCGAAGCTGATGGTCAGGACCGTGCAGGCGGCGACCGGCCTGCGGATCAACGACTACGTGCAGGTCAATTTCCTCGCGTTCGTCAAGGTGATCGACGCGCTCGGCGGCGTGAACATCTGCCTTCCCTATGCGGTGGACGACCCGTATAGCGGGCTGCACCTGGCAGCCGGGCGGCATCATGTGAACGGCATCACGGCGCTGCAGTTCGCCAGGGACCGGCACTCGTTCGCGCGCTCTGACCTGGCCAGGATCTCCGACCAGCAGCAGCTGCTCGCCTCGGTCATGACCGAGGCGGTGCGTTCTGGCGCGCCGACCGACCCGGTGCGGTTCGGCAGGCTTCTCGCCGCGGCCACGGCGGCGATCCGGGTAGATCAACGATTCAACCTGGTCAGCCTGGCTCGCCAGCTCCGCTACCTGCGGCCGCGCGCGGTGGCCTTCTTCACGGTGCCGCTGGCCAATACCGGCTACCTGACTCCAGGGGGCGAGTCCGCGGTGCTGTGGGACCGGCAGGCGGCGAGAACCATGTTCGCGCGGATCGCCAGCGACCGTCCGGCACCGCGCCGGCCGGGCAGAACGCGCCGGGCCGCCGGTCAGGGGCACCCGGCGAAGACGGCTGCACAGGCCGCGTGCAGGTAGGTCATCTCCTGGCCGGTGAGCAGTGCCTGGCCGGCCAGTGCGTGGCTCCCGGTCAGGACTGCCAGGGCGCTCGATCAGTGGTGGTGGCCGCCGCCACCGCCGCCGTCTCCCCCGGAACCGCCGTGCCCGCCGTGCCCGCCGCCGAAGCCGCCATGATGACCACCGCCGTGGTGACCTCCGTGGCCGCCACCGGCGCCACCACGGTGATGAAGGCCGCCCTGCTGATGACCTCCTGGCCGATGACCGCCGTGACCGTCATCCGGGCCGGACTGGTCATCGCCAGGAGCCGCGTAGTCCCACCGCCAGGCGTTGTTGACGACCCTGCGCGAGCTTCGTATCGCCGTGACCGACCAGATGGCCACGATGATGACGAGCACCACGCCGATGAAGATGTCCTGCCCGATCCCGAACACGCTTCCTCCCGCTGACGGAGCCCAGCCGAGGCGGCAGCAACGGCCGAGGCAGCCGAGGCAGCCACGATGGCCGTTTCGGTGCCGAATTGGTTCCATTGTGGTTTTTGCCGGTCAACTATGCAATCGGGCCGGCATCGGCAATCAGGAATCCGGCCGCGCCACGGCCAGCTGGCTCGCCGTGACGGAGGCGATCGCGAGGACGTCCGAGACCACGTTGATCAGGCGGCAGCCGTTTTCCCTGTACAGCCGGGCCGTTGCGCCGTCGGCCGAGTGCACGCCGACCGGCTTGCCCGCCGCCGCGCACGCCGCCCAGATCCGCTCAAGCGCTGGCCGGAGAACGGCGTCCCGCGGGTCGAGGGCGCAGCCAAGCGAGTAGGACAGATCCCGCGGGCCGACGTAGATGCCGTCCACGCCAGTGATCGCCAGCGTGGCCTCCAGCTCGGCGATCGCGGCGCCGGACTCCACCATGATCACGCAGAACGGCTCTTCGTCCCCGGCCAGCACGCCGCCGCCGGACCGGTACCCGGCTGGCGGGTAGTGGCACGCGCCGGCCGCGGCGCGCGCCTGCTCCGCCGATTCGACGTTGGGCACGATCACCCCGGCGCAGCCGAGGTCCAGCGCCCGGCCGATATCGGCGGGATGGGCGTACCTGACCCGGCCCGCCGGAGTCGCGCCTGCCTGCCGGATCGCCGTCGTCAGCGCGGGCAGATCCCGCTCGGTCGCGCCGCCATGCTGCAAGTCGATCACCACGTAGTCCAGACCAGCCCTGGCCATCGCGGTGACCGCGAGCACATCGCCGATGGTGACCCAGCCGCCATACAGCGGCTCTCCGGCGGCCAGACGGCCGCCGAGCGATTTGTTATGCATCCGCCAAAGCCAAGCACATGCGAGCATCAGCGCGTGCACGGCACCCCGGTCCGCCCGCAGGCCGGCCGTCGCAGGCGGCAGGCTGGCCAGGCAGACTGGCGGCGGAGGTACGGACATGAGCGATCGTCCCGCGCCGTGGTCCGAGATCGCCGCCTGGTATGACGACCTGGTGACCGCGGGCAGCGGGCCGCACGAGACAGCCGTCGGCTGCCTGCTGCGCCTGGTGCCCGAGCTGGCCGGCCTGGCGGTGCTCGACCTGGCCTGCGGCCAGGGCCTGGCCACCCGCGCGCTCGCACAGGCAGGGGCAGCGGCGGTGCTCGGGATCGACTCGGCCCCAGGCATGATCGACCGGGCCCGCGGCTACCCCGCGCCGACCGGCGTCTCCTACCGGGTCGATGACGCTGAGCGGCTCAGCTCCTGCGCCGACGCGTCCTTTGACGGCGTCACCTGCCAGCTCGGCCTGATGGACATCGGCGACCTGGCCGCCGCCGTGCGCGCCGTGGCGCGAGTGCTTCGCCCTGCAGGCTGGTTCGTGCTGGTGATCGGGCATCCGTGCTTCCTCGCTCCCGGTGCGAGCACGGCAGAGGGTCCCGGTGGCGTGCCTGGCAGGCTGATCACCGGCTACCTTGGCGAGGGGTTCTGGCGCTCGGGCAATCCGCACGGCATCAGGGGCCGGGCAGGGAACTACCATCGGACGCTGAGCACCTACCTCAACACGCTGGCCGGTGCCGGATTCGTCGTGGCGGCGGTCGACGAGCCGCGGGCCTCCGCGCTGCTGCTGGCCGAGCAGCCGGTCTACGAGCACCTGCCGATCTTCCTCGGGCTGCGGGCCCATCTGGGCGAACGGAGGCGGCATGAGCTGTCGGCCCCGACGGCTGGTGACGCCGGGGTTCCGGTATATGAGAGGTAACGGCTCGCTGCCAGCTAGTGACCGGGAGAGGGTGTGTCCGAGTTCCGATTCGATGTCGAGGGCCTGTTCGACGAGGACTACCTGTACTTTTACGGCGAGTCGCTCGGCGCGAGAACGAAGGCCGAGGCCGAGCTGATCTGGTGCCTGCTCGAGCTCCAGCCAGGGATGGAGGTGCTCGACCTGGCCTGCGGCCACGGCAGGATCGCCAACGAGCTAGCGGCGCGCGGCTGCGTGCTGACCGGGCTGGACGCCACCCCCCTGTTCCTCGACCTGGCCAGGAAGGAAGCAGCGGCACGCGGGCTCGCCGTGACCTACGTGCAGGGTGATATGCGGGCGCTGCCCTGGACCAACAAGTTCGACCGGGTGATCAACTGGTTCACCGCGTTCGGCTACTTCGACGACGCGGGCAACCGGCAGGTCATCGCCCAGGTAGCCAGCGCGCTCAGGCCGGGCGGGATGTTCGCGCTTGAGATGAACAACCACGATGGGGTGATCCGCGGGTTTCAGGCATCCAGCGTGCATGAGCGGGACGGCGACCTGCTCATCGACAGGCACACCTACGAGCCGCTGACCGGCCGGATGATCACCGAGCGGACGATCGTCCGCGGCGGCCGGATCCGCCGGGTTCCCTTCTTTGTCCGCATGCTCACCTTCACCGAACTGCGCGACTGGCTGACCAGCGCCGGTTTCAGCATGGTCGACGGCTGGGACGAGCACGGCGATGCGCTGACGGCCGACAGCCGCCGGATAATCACCGTAGCCCGGCTCTGAGCAGCCGGCCAGGTACCGGCCGCATGCGAGAATCGGCGCTGTGCTGGCCGATGTCCTCCGGTTCCTGATCTGCCCGCACTGCGGTTCTTCCCTGGCGGCCGCCGGCGGCTCGCTGCGCTGCGCCGGCGGGCACGTCTTCGACGTGGCCAGGCACGGCTACGTCAGCCTGCTGCCGCCCGGCGGGCCGGTAGCAGGCGGCGATACCGCCGCCATGGTGGCGGCGAGGCAGAGTTTCCTCGCCGCCGGGCACCTCGGCCAGGCGGCCGCCGAACTCGCGCGGTCGGCGGCGCGCGCGAACGCGAACGTCACAGGTGCGGCCTGCATCGCGGATGTCGGCGCGGGCACCGGGCACTACCTGGCAACCGTGCTTGATCAGCTTCCTGGCCGGGCTGGCCTGGCGCTGGACGCGTCCAGGTTCGCGCTCCGCAGGGCTGCTCGCGCCCATCCGCGCATCGGGGCGGTGGCCTGCGATGCCTGGCGGGCCCTGCCGGTGGCCGATGGCTCAGCGGCCGTGATACTCAACGTGTTCGCGCCGCGCAACGGAGCCGAGTTCCGCCGCATCCTGGCCCCGGCCGGGCAACTGCTGGTGATCACGCCGACCAGCGCGCATCTGGCGGAACTCGTCCAGGCGCTCGGGCTGCTGACCGTGGACAGCCAGAAAGAGCAGCGGCTGGCCAGGACGCTTGAGGCGTATTTCATCCGCACCGGGCAACACGACATCACCAGCACCGCCGCGCTCAGCCACCAGGACATGCTGGCCGCCGTCACGATGGGCCCGAGCGCGTGGCGAGCCGGCCCGGCCGGCCGGCTGGCGCGCATCCGCGCGCTCGCGGAGCCGCTGAACGTGACGCTATCGGTACGGCTGTACTGCTATCGCCGGTCCGGCGGCTGACCGGCTGTCCAGGCGCTGGCTCACTGCCGGGCACTGCGGCGCAGCAGCGTCGCGCCGATCTGGCCGACGACCCCCCCGCCGATGGTCAGCCAGGCACCAGCCTGCAGGTCCTTGTACGTCATGTCGATCGGGCTGAAGTGCGTGGCGTTCAGCCCGATCCACACGCCGGCGGCGGCGAGCGCGATCAGGCAGAACAAGCCTGCCAGGAACCGGGATCCGATCAGGCCGGCGATCAGGACTCCGATCCCTGCCACGAGGACGATCATGCCGAACGAGCGCGGGAACGCCGCGACGGTCCGGTACGACCAGTGCAGGACGCCGGCGACCGAGGTATGGCTGATACCGGATCGCGGTCGCGATCCCCTTGCATCGATCCAGGTCAGCAGGGCTCCGACGGCAATCGCGACCCCGCAGAGTTCGACGATGACGGCAGCGCCGGCGTGGCGCAGTGTCCTCATAGCGCCGACTTTAGCCCGTTCCCTGCCCATATCTTAAGAGGCCGCACCGAATCTGGCTGATCGCGTACCTGAGCCCGCCCTGGCCAATCGGAACGCTGATCCGCACCCGGCCATGCGTCAGCCGGGAAGCCCGGGCTGGCTGATGATCAGCACGACCGAGACGATCAGCAGCACGCAGCCGAAGCTGACCAGCGCGTAGCGGACGCCGTACAGCTTGAACGAACTGCCGATGCCGACCAGGAACAGCACGGCGGCCAGGAAGACGGTGATCTTGACATAGTCGTCGCTGATCACGGCCGCCTCGGTGCCCGCACCGAACTTACCGTCGGCGGCCCGGTCAAGCCCGTTGGCCCGCGCCTGGGCCGGCAGCCGGTACTGCGGCATATAGGTCGGGCCCGCTGGCGCGTGCGGATTGCGCAGCGGATGGGTGGCCAGCCAGGCGTTGAAGGCGACCCGGAACCGCGGCCGGAAGCGGCGCTCGGCGATCACCTCCTTCTGCGGGCTGTTCAGGGTGAACGCGATGAACCAGGCGTTGAAGGTCGCGGCGTCGAAATTACGTTGTGAAAGGGCTATGAGATTGTTCCTGGTTGCCAGGTTGCGCAAGGTGGCCGACCGGGCGATGTCGACCCTCGACTCCGTTCCCCATCTGGCCGCTGAGTAGCCCGCCCACGCGGCGGCGACCGTGACGATCGCGAGCAGCAGCGCCTCGCAGATCTGCACGGCGCGGAAATGCCGTTCGGCAGGGTCCGCGCCCTCGTCGTCGGGCCCGACCTGCTGTTCGCCATGGTCGTGCAGCCTCTTGCCTGCCTCGACCGGATCAAGCCCTTCGGCCATCAGCCCCCCACGCTCGGCGGCGCCAGCTCAGGCGGCCGCCCGGCTACCGCCAGCCGCGTCCCCCCTGACGGCCGCGCCGTCGCCTAGCGGATCGCTGCTGCTCGCACACGCAGTCCTGGCAGCGCGCGCTCGCCGTACATGCGCAGCGTTCCCAGCAGGCCGGCACCGGACACCTTCATGGCGTGACCGCCGCCGCGGGCCAGGCAGACCGCGAGGGCGGCTCAGGGCGTCATTGCCCCAGAGCCGCCCGGCCGGCCGCGTCAGGTCTGCTCGGGCAGGCTGGCCGCGCCGGGCGGCCTGGTACCCGGTTCCCGCCTAGCGCGGTCGTCGTGAGATTCCTGTCAGGTCAGCTCGAGCAGTGGGAAGGACCGGTGCCGGCGGGGCGGGACGAGGAGGTTCTGCCGCCGGGTCGCGGTGATGAACCGCTCCAGGCCGTTGTCGTCGTCTTCGTTGGCGAGGAACTGGTGCTGCAGGTCCTGTGCGGCCTGCGAGGTGCGCAGCCGCGCGAAGAAATCGGCGGTCTGAACAAAGATCATGAACTGGAGCTTGAACTGGTTGCTGCCCGCCGGGACGTTGACTCCGTTGGAGCCGGGGAAGGTGCGGAACGCGGGCACGTCCAAGGTGTCCACGCCGGGGCCATCCATCCGGACGTGGATCGGGGTACTGTCGGCTGCCCGTGAGGACCGTTGCAGCGCGGCGTTGTGGCCGATCCGCCCGGTGCCGGTGAAGGTGGCGCTGAGGGTCTGGTTGTTCGGGCTGAAGGTGCCGGCGCTGTCCTGAGCCTCGGCCGCGGCGGATCCGGTGCCCTGGAAGACGTTGTTGATGAAGGCGGGGCCGCCGCCGTTGGTGAACTGGTCGGCGTTGCCGGCTGCGGGGATTCCGTTGGGGGTGCCGAGCTGGTTGGAGGTGAACATGTACTGGCAGCGTTCGGTGAACGGCTCCCCGTCGGGACGGTTGGAGTCCTGGTTCGGCAGCGCATAGAACTGGTACAGATCCTCGATGACGTGCGAGAAATGGACGATGGAGCCGTTGTCGAAATAGTCGCCGGGCTTGGCGTCTGTGAGCTTGGCGGAGGAGTTGCCGACGAAGGTGACGATCTGCGCCGAACCGCTGGCGTTGACCTGCTGGTCCACGAAGCCCATGGCCATCGAGGAGTCGGGGTTGATGCGCGGCGCGAACTCGAAGCCGTAGCTGTCCGCGACCTTGCGGGGCATGCCAGGCTGCATGAACTGGATGCGCGCGGTCTGGAAGCTGAGCAGCCCGTTGAAGTTGGGCGATGGCACGTTGTTGCCGTTGAGGCTGTTGCTGCCCTGCAGCCACAGGGCGACGTCGCTGAGGTTGGCCATATTGTCGCTGCGCAACTGGAACACCATGTCGTTGGATTCGATCGCGACATTGACATTGAAGCGGTCCTTTGTGACGCCAGGAATCAGCGCGTTCGGCCCGCCCACGAAGCCACCCACCACGTCGGTGGGGAAGGGAACTGCCTCTTCGAGTACGAACCGGCTCAGGTCTGAGGCCAGGTGTGGCATGTGCGCGGCGACCACTGTCTGCGACAGCCGGTTGAAGTACGGCCGGCCGTAGGACACCGAGAAGATCAGTACCCCGGACGGGCTGGCCGGGTACTCGTACTCGATGAGGAACAGCGCGTTGGTGAGCGTGGACTGGTCGGACCTGGTCGGGGTACGGGTCAGCTTGGCGGGCAGGAATAGGGTGAACACCACGGGGAACTGGGCCGTGACATTGCCGGCGCCGTCGTTATAAATCTGTGCCGGGTGGACGAAAGCGCCCATGTTGAACTGAATGTCGGAAAATGCGGTGGCTGCGGCGGCCGGCCGGGCTGGAGCCAGCACGAGTTGCTCTAAAATTGTGGCCTGCGTGAGTAAGAATGCGGTGGCGGCACCCTTTTTCAGAGCCGATCGGCGGCTCAGGGCATTGCTCTTCAGTCTGTCTGCGTCCATGACCTCTTGTCCTTCAGCTTTCCTTCAGCGTGCATGGTGTCGGGTGCGATGGTGAAGCGGCGGCGAGCGCGGAGGATAAATGGAATTCAGGTTGCAGTGGACCGGGGCTCAGCAGAACGTGGTTCGCGCGAGTTGCGTCGTCCACGTGCCGCTGCTGGTGAAGTACTCCTGGGCGGTGAGGGCGGTCAGGCCAGCCGGGCAGGAAAATGTGCCCACCGGGTCGATCTCGGCCGAGGAGTAGGCGCCGAAGCTGGAGATGGACGAGGTAGAGAAACCGGTGACCAGGGTCAGGTCGTTACCGAACAAGGTGGGGACGCCCTGGCCAGGCGCTACGCCAGCGACCGTGTCAGATACCGGCACCCCGTTGGGCGTATCGGTATAGGCCCAGTTCACCCAGATGTGGTTGGTGTTGTTTCCGGCATCGGACACGCCGATGGACGGATTGAAATCGTCGCTGGTGTTGCTGTGGAAGGCCAGTGCCGTGGTGGCTAGATTGGTGCTGACGTTGATCGCGCCATAGCGGGTTGTCGGGAAGCCGGAGTCGTTCACGGTGTGAGCGAACCAGACGAAGCTGCCGTCTTGGACCCCGGCGGATTCGATGCGCCCGTCGAGCGGGTCGAGTGTCCTGGATGTTCCTGGCTGGTTCACCCGGCGTGTGGGAGCGCTGAATGCTGATCTGACGACAGCACGCAGGGAGATCGCGCCCGCTGGATTGGTCGGCATCACGTACAGGTCGTAGCCGGTACCGGGTACCGCGGCTAGCCAGTAGGTGCTCGTGGTGGAGAAGGTCGGGATCCCAGCCACGGTCACCGGTGCGGTAGAGAATGCCACCGAGTAGGGCGTGACGTCGAATCCGGCTCCCGTGTAGGCCGCGGACTTGGGCATCGCATAGGCGGCCGAGCCTAGGTAGGAGCCGCCGAAGCTAAAGTTGTTGGTGGAGGACAGCAGTGAGGTGCTGTCCTGGCCAAGATAGGGATAATCGAGCGTGGCGCCGAGCGGGTAGAGTGACGAGTTCGAGAAGACGATGCTGTATATCCACCATGCGCCGCAGGCGTCATCGGTCTGGCTGGCCGCGAGGTACTGAATCGGCACGTCGAAGCTGGACGCCGGCACGGAGTCGACCACCAGGCTGAAACGCTTGAAGGCGTTGTCGTACTGAATGCGCGGGTGGGACAGCCCAGAAGACGCGCCAAGCAGGCTGCTCAGCGACATCGTGCACACCGTTGCGGCAGTGCTCTTGCTGTAGACCTGCAATCGCAGGTTGGCCGTCTCGGCAATCTCGGTGCCATTCACCGCCGCGGTGGCGTCGGGCGTCTGGCAGTTCGCGCAATCTGAGCTGCCCTCGGTGATGCCGTGGAAGTTGGCTGGGGAAGACGAGGACGTGGCCGCCATCGTGGGCGTCCCTGTCGCTAGTGCGGATGTCCCGGCCGACCGGGCTGAGTTCGGCCCGCCGCTGCCAGCCGGCGCGCTGGCCGGCTTCGGCCTCGTGGCTGGTGCCGCCAGTGTAGGTAGTGCGCTGCCGGCTGGCTTGCCGTCGCGGCCGAGCGGGATGAAGGTACTGGACCTGACCCAGATCCGCGAACCGCCCGTGGCGCTGCTGATGGTGACCGAACGCGCCGCCCCGGCGTGCCCGGACCCCGCGATAATTGCCGGTGCCTCAGTGGGTGCCTGCGGCATGGGCGTAGCTGCACCGGCAGACACTGGTGCAGCGGTGACGCCGACGGCGAGAACTAATCCTGCGCCGGCGGCCACTTGGCGAATCTGGACTCTCATCGTTCCTCCTGGGTACAACGAACCGGCAGGTCCGGGGCGGACCTACCGGCAAAGAGGGGAACCATCGCAGAGATGGGTTTATCGGGCATATCGTCAGCCCTTTGGGGCGAGAATGACGAATGAAGGGCCCGTGACCTCCTGGGCGGGGAAGCCGATGAATCAATCAACGCCGTGTCTAAATCAACAAAAGCTGTGTCGGCACGAAGCGCTACAAGCCCTGACTACACCCATCGAATGCACACATTGAGCCTAATAACACGAATCTTGGTGTCAAGTGACAAAAAAGTCATGATCCGAGTGGCCGGTCAAGCGGGTCCGCGCCGGGGTGCGTAAGGTCACCATCGGATGATCACGCTGCACGTGCAGCGTCCTCACCGAGGATCTGGAGGGACCATGCCGCCTCACGCGACGAGCCACGACGACACCGCGCTGCTGTCCGCCCTGACCAGCCAGCGCGATCATGTGCTGGGGATCTTGGATGGCCTGTCCCCGGCGGACCTGCGGCGGCCCGTGCTGCCGTCCGGCTGGACCTGCCTGGGGCTGGTCAAGCATCTCGCGCTCGATGTCGAACGGTTCTGGTTCCGCAGCATCCTCGCTGGCGAGCCGGTGGACCTGGCCAGCGGTGCGGACGCCTGGCAGGTCAGCGCGGATACGCCCGCCGAGGCGGTGTTCGGGCTCTACCGCCAGGAGATAGAGCTTGCCAACGCCATCATCACACGCACCTCGCTGGACGCCGCGCCCGCCAGGTGGCCGGAGGAGTGGGCCAACTGGCGGCTCCGCGACCTGCGGGAGATCATGCTGCACGTGATCACGGAGACCGCCTGCCACGCCGGGCACCTGGACGCGGCCCGCGAGCTTATCGACGGCCGCACCTGGCTTGTCCTGACCTAGCTCACCGTGGCCAGCCGGGTGAGAGCGGCCCGCCGGGTGAGAGTGGCGCCGGGTTAAACCGGCCCGCCGGGTGAGACTGGCCCGCCGGGTGAGAGTGGCCCGCCGGGCTAAACCGGGTTAAATGCGGTGGCGGCGTGCCGCAGGCTGGCCTCGCAAGCATGCACTCAAGCCCGTCGCGGCGCCCCGCGGGGCACCGGACTCGAGCATGCATGATGTGTGCATGAGCGATCAGGTGGCGCTGCGGCCGGTTCGCGAGGATGACCTGCCGATGCTGGAGGAGGTGACCCAGAACCCGGAAAGCACCGGTGAGTTCCAATGGTTCGGGTGGCATGACCTCCGGCGCTGGCGGCGAGGCTGGGACGAAAATGGCCTGCTCGACCCGGACGGCGGAACCCTGATCGTGGCCCGTGACGGCCAGGGGCTTGGCCTGGTGAACTGGCGGCGCCAGCCGACCACAGTGGCCGGATACTGCTGGGTCATCGGCGTCGTGCTGCTGCCGGAGGCCCGCGGCCGCGGTTACGGCACGCAGGCGCACAGCTTGCTGGCTCGCTACCTGTTCGCGCACACGACGGCGCACCGCATCTGGGCGGGGACCGACACGGACAACGTCGCCGAACGCAGAGCGCTGGAGAAGGCAGGATTCACCAGGGAGGGAGTGGCTCGCGGCGTAGGGTGGCGCGATGGTGCCTGGCGGGACGGGGTGATCTACAGTCTTCTGCGCACCGATCCGGTCGCGAACTGAGCCCGGGTTCCTTGAGTGATCATGCAGCGGCGGCACCGGCGGCGATTGCTGCTGCGGCGGCGGCACTGGCGGCGATTGCTGCTGCGGCGGCAGCGGCTGGGGCAACTGCTTGGGCAACGGCTTGGGCTGCGGTGAGAATTGGCTCTATGACGAGGCTGACTGACGCTGACTTGTACAGCCGCGGCGCGAAGACCCTCCTTGCCTCCTGGGAGGCGTATGCCCTCGTCTCGCGAGGCGCCGCGGTCATCCAGTCCCCTGGCGTGGCGGCCGCGGTCTTCCCGTACGAGCCCGGGCGGGCATTCTTCAACAACGCATTGCTAGAGCTCGATCTCAGCTCTTGCGGGCGTGCGGGAGCCCTGGTTGCGATGCAGGCCGCATATGCGTCAGCTGGCATCACCCGGTTCGCGGCGTGGGTGCACGAGAGTGACCAGGCAATGCGCGAGGATCTCGAGGCGCGAGGGTACGCGGTCCAGGAGTCGACCCGCGCGATGGGCATGGCATTGAGCGACGTCCGCCTGCCGCGTCCCAGGATCGAGCTCGCGCCGCCGGACTGGTCCGAGTACCTCCGCGTCATCGGCTTGCCGTCTGGGTTTGCCTGCCAGGTCGACCAGAGCGCGTTCCATGTGCTCATCGCAGTCCTTGACGGCGCGAGCGCCGCAGCTGCGATGGCCTTTGACCTCGGAGACGACTGCGGGATCTACAACGTCGTGACCCTGGAACATGCCCGGCGGCGCGGGCTTGGCACCGCGCTGACCGCGCTCCTCGCGTACGACGCGATTGCCCGTGGATGCCGCACGGCCACCCTCCAGTCGACTCCGATGGCCGAGCGAATCTACGCGACCGTTGGCTTCCGCGACCTCGGCCGGATCCTCGAATACATGCCGCCGGATGGGCAGGCATGAGCGGATTATGATTGCCGCATGCCGCGCAATGTGGCGTGTAAGGAACCAGTAACTGGGGACCGGCGGAGATACGCGGCAACGCCATTAAAGCTCTCGCCGCGCTGAACAAAGTCGAGATGCTTCCG
>Ga0137365_10000016_pt1 | contig 64370 bp, 52 predicted proteins | sample SagtaG_9_FD_104799 | JGI IMG/M metagenome (GOLD analysis project Ga0137365, IMG submission 104799) | Vadose zone soil microbial communities from Sagehorn Ranch, Mendocino, California, USA - Sage1_L_40_16 metaG | ecosystem: Environmental > Terrestrial > Soil > Vadose zone | place: USA...
CCACCAGATCGACCCAGATGCACCAAAGTCCCACTCCGATCGCGAGAAGCGTCGAAAAAATAATGAAAATTATATGGAAACCTTTAAGCGACATTTAGCGAAAGACCGGATAGTCGTACCACGCCAGTAAGATAAGCCAGAAGAGCCCCATCACAAAGAAACCGGTGAAAATCAGGATGCGGTAAATCAGGCGTTTTTCTGCAGCCAGATGCATGAAAACCGCAGCGACGGCTCCCGCCTTCAGGGTCGCAACCAGCATGGCGATGGCGATGTTGGCCTTGTCGGTACCGAAATGGACGTACGACAACGCGACGGTGATCACGGTAAACGTGAGCAGGAGCGCGCCCACCATCAGATAACCTCTGACGTGCTTTTGTATGCCGTGCGCGTATTCCTCGTACTCCTTGGGATCTTGCGAAACATCAGGTGGATTGTTCATGGCTAAAGCAGATAAAAGAGCGGGAACACAAATATCCAGATCAGATCGACAAAGTGCCAGAAAAGTCCGCTTACCTCGACGCGATTAGCGAGATGTTCCGGGTTGCGCTGATAGACTTTTTTGCTGACCGGCAGCCACATGTAAAGGAAGACCACCACGCCCGCGAGGACGTGCAGGCCGTGCAGACCGGTAATGGTGAAATAACTAGCGAAATACGCGCTGTGAGTCGGCAGAAACATCGTCGCGCGCTGGACATCCGCCTTCTCGATCGTAGCGATTTTATCAGTCACCGGGAGCGGTATAAAGTGCGGCCGATCCATCGCCGGATCATCAGGATCAGCGTTTACCGGATCTAGTGCGACTTCGTATTCCGTTGCGTTTTGACTATGCAGGTGACCCGTGATCTCGATTCGCGGTTCGAGTCCCTTTTCAAGGCGTCGTGTGTTACCCAAGTATTGTTCGTACTTCGCGAGTGCGTCTGGTTTAATGTAAGCACCGAAGTGCTCGAACTTCTGCGGCCATTCGTAGCCAAGTTTGACAACAAGAAAGATAACGCCGCACGAGATGGTCGCCAGCATGTACCACCAATAGGCGCGATACCGTCTCATCTTTAGCGCCGCCCACGCCAACACGACAGTGACCGACGATATGATGAGGATCGCCGTGTTCATCGTGCCTACTGGGACGTTGAGTAGCCCATGGGGCCACGTCCCCGGCGCCGCATCGATGCGCAGGAAAATGTAGGCGGAAAAGAGCGCACCAAAAAGCATCACTTCCGACGCAAGGAAAAGCCAGATGCCGATCTTGGCGTTCCAAAGACCAGTGTCGGGACGAGTGGAGACTGTGTACGGAATTTCCATCGCGTCGGACCTAAGCCAGAACTGGTTCGGCCGGCGGCTTTCTGCGAGTGCGTTCTGCTGGTTCCACCGGCTCGTTCTGCATCGTGAAATCGCGTTCGCGCCCGGGGAGGCTGTATTCGTACGGACCGCGATAGGCCACAGGCGTATGAAGGAAATTTCCGTGCGGCGGCGGTGATGGCGCAGTCCACTCGAGCGTCGTGGCTTCCCAGGGATTGTCGTTGACCTTTTCGCCGTGTTTGATGCTCCAGAAGAAATTAATGATGAACGGGATTTGGGCGAGACCCATTATCCAGGCTGCCCATGAGATCGGCTGGTTCCATTGAAACCCGGTCAATCCCCAAATCGTATGCTCGTTCGCGACGCCCCATCCCTGTCCACCGTCGTACCAGCGCCGATGCATTCCCGCCATTCCCTGCAAAAACATCGGCAGAAAAATCATATTCATGCAAATGAGCGTCGGCCAAAAATGCACTTTGCCCCAGAACTCGCTCATCTTTCGGCCAGTCGCTTTCGGGAACCAGTAGTAAACGCCGGCGAAAAGTCCGAAGATGGTGCCCGGCGCGACGATATAATGGAAGTGCGCGATGACGTAATAGGTATCGTGCAAGTAAAGATCGGCCGAATTAAATGCGAGCGGGATACCGGTAAGACCGCCAATCCCAAACATTGGCAGAAACGCAATGCTGAAAAGCATCGGCACGTTGAAGCGAATGGAGCCGCCCCAAAGTGAAATGAAAAACGCACTCAAGATGATCACTGAAGGAATAGAGATCAGCAGCGTCGTTGTCTGGAAAAATGCGCTGACCGCTGTGCCCATGCCGGTAAGCCACATGTGATGCGCCCAGACAACGAACGATAGAAATCCGATCACCAACACGGAAAAGACAAGCGATTTGTATCCCCACAGCGGCTTGCGCGAATTGTTTGCCAGAATTTCGGCCACAATGCCGAACGCGGGTAAAATCAGCACATAAACCTCGGGGTGTCCGAGGAACCAGAACAAGTGTTGCCACAAAAGAGGGCTCCCGCCGCCGCTGATCGACATTGGCACACCATTCACAACCAGCCCGCTCGGCAGGAAAAAGCTGGTATGCGCAAGGCGATCCATCAATTGCATAATGATCGCAGATTCCAACGGCGGAAACGCCAGCAGCAAAAGAAACGCGGTGACAAATTGCGACCAGACGAAAAACGGAAGCCGCATCCAGGTCAGCCCTTTGGCACGCAATTGAATGATTGTCGTGATGAAATTGACGGCGCCAAGCAACGACGACGTGATGAGAAAAATAAATCCGATCAGCCACAGCGTCTGACCGTTAAACACCGGATTATGTCCCGGCCCGGTGTCGGAAATTGCGGCTAGCGGCACGTAGGAAGTCCAGCCGCTCTTGGCCGCACCGCCGGGAACGAAGAAGCTTGTCAGCATGATGCTGCCCCCGACAAAAAGCGCCCAGTAACTCGCCATGTTTACCTTTGGGAATGTCATGTCCGGCGCCCCGATTTGGAGCGGCACAACGAAATTACCAAACGCGGCGAACGCTAAGGGCACGACTCCAAGAAAAATCATTATGGTGCCGTGCATCGCGCCTAACGAGTTGTAAAAATCGGGCGTCATTTTCCCGTCCGGCATTGTGCCCGCACCAAAAATGTGCGGGAGAAATTTGCCAATCACCGGCAACGCCTGGCCGGGATACGCCAGTTGCCACCGCATCAGCATCATCAAGGAAAAACCGAGTAGCAGAAAAAGCAGCCCGGTGATTCCGTACTGGATGCCAATCACCTTGTGGTCTGTGGAGAAAATATATTTTCTCCAAAACCCGAGCTCGTGATGCTCGTGTTCGGCCGCGTGTGAATGTGGATCGTGATGCGTTTCGATCGAAGCAGAAGAATCCATTTCAGGAGAAAGTTATCGTTTCAATATCTAGAGGGAAGCGCGGTTTGCAAAGCCGAAAAACATTTCCACTGACCAAAAAACACGCCCGGCGGCTGCGCATTACCCACGGCGGCCTCGGCGATAAAGGATCTCATCACCGTCTAATCTCAACATGTCGATTTTGAACGGCAGCTGAACGTGGGAACAGTCGGCACTAGGCGCTAGTGTTCCACCATTTCGACAAGCTCGCTTTCGGAATTTCCGGAATGGAGGCCTTGTCATAATGCGAGGTGTCGTTGAACAGGGTCAATCTCGCGCGCGTCGGGTCTCGAAAATCGACAATATTCAGCGCAGCCGGTTTTTGGTCGAGGTTATCGCGATATCGCCGCGGATCGAATCCGAGCAACGAACTTAGTAAAAGTCGGATCGTCGCCTTGTGAGACACAACCAAAATCTTTTCGCCGGGATGCTTGCGTACTAAATCGATCAATGCTGGCAAAGCGCGCGCCGTTACGGCCAACCCGCTCTCGCCACCCGCCGGGGCAAATGTGTAGGGATCTTTTTCCCATTCGGCGATTTCATTCGGAAATTTTTTTTCCACTTCGCGCCGCGTCATCCCTTCCCAGTGACCGTGCGAAATTTCCCGGAAACCGTCCCATGTTTGCACTTCGAGATGGTGCGGCGCAGCGAGGATCCGCGCGGTCTCGACCGTCCGCCCAAGTGGGGACGCGTAAACGGCGCTAATTTTTGCCTGACTTAACCTCTCGCCGAGGCGCCGTGCTTGTTCGCGGCCCTCTTCGGACAATTCCACGTCGGTCACACCCGCGAACCGATCCTCGGCGCTCAGAACGGTAGCGCCATGTCGCACCATGAACACGCGCGTCGGTGTGGCCGTCATAGGACCGACTTGTCATGGCGCAAATTTAGCCAAAAGGCAATCGTCATTCCGAGCGAAGCCAAGGAACCCCGCAGCGCAACCCACAGCTAACTTCACGGGATGTCTGGACTCCGCTCGACATGACGAAGCAATCTTTGGCGCTACATATTGCCATGTGGACAAAGAATCCCAGCCGCGCTCCATCATTCACCTCGACATGGACTGTTTCTATGCCGCGATCGAGGTTCGGGATCGACCTTCGTTGCGTGGCAAGCCTGTAGCTGTGGGCGGCGCACGCGATCGGCGCGGAGTGTTGACAACCTGCAATTATGAAGCGCGCAAATTTGGAGTGCGTTCGGCAATGCCGACGTTCATGGCACTGCAACGTTGCCCGAATTTGATCGTGGTACCGACGCGGTTCGATGTTTATCGGCGCGAAGCTGCGGTCATTCGCGGAATCCTGTATCGTTTCACGCCGTTAATCGAACCTTTGTCGCTCGACGAAGCTTATCTCGATGTTAGCGCCCATCCCGGAGCACCGGGAGCGCTCGCGCAGGTCGTCCGCGGGACAATCTTTCGGGAAACGAAGCTCACCTCATCAGCCGGAATTGGTCCCAACAAATTGATCGCGAAGATCGCCAGCGAAATGAACAAACCCAACGGCCAATTTGAAGTGAAACCGGAAGAGGTGCCCCGTTTCATGCAAGATTTGCCGGTTCGCAAAATCTGGGGAATCGGCGAGAAGACTGAGCGAAAACTGGAAGAACTCGGCGTAAAAACCTGCGGCGAGTTGCACCGCTTCTCGCGTCCGGAGCTTGTCGATCTTTTCGGCAAATTCGGTCTTGATCTTTACGATCTCTGTCGCGGCATCGATCACCGGCCGGTCGAACCGGATCGTCCGCGCAAGTCGCTAAGCACTGAGGAAACTTTCGCTGCCGATCTGACGACGCTCGAGCAGTGCGAAGAAAAGCTCGAAGAACTCTTTCAGGATTTGATGGCTGACCTCGCGCAAAAAGAATCAACCCGCGACATCACAAAAATATTCGTGAAATTGAAATTCAACGACTTCACGCGAACCACTGCCGAGCGCGCTGGCCTTGCTCCTGCATTAGCAGATTTCCGTTCTCTTCTGGACGAAGCGTTTGCTCGAACCGGGAAGCCGGTGCGCCTGATCGGCGTCGGCGTTCGATTCACCGAAGCAGCACCAGAGAATGCGCAGATGGATTTGCTGTAGTGGCGGCTGTGTCAGCCGCAAGGCCATCTCTGTTTGCTCGCGGCGACGGAGGGTTCTGCAGTTTCTAAATCGCTTCGCGCATGTGATATTCGCGTGAGCGAAATGACTTCCGCGCAGGAAAGGAAAATCAGGCAAACCGGCTGTGATGTTCGCTTTGATAATCTGACACGGCAGCTCTACGCGACTGATGCTTCGATTTATCAGATCGAGCCGACCGGCGTGGCGTTTCCGAAAGGCGCACAGCAAGCAAGCGCAGTTGTTCGCGCAGCCGCCGACGCCGGCGTTTCAGTCACTCCGCGTGGGGCCGGTACGAGTCTGGTGGGGAACGCGATTGGCGAAGGGTTGATTGTCGAGTTCTCGCGGTACAACCGCCAGATTACTGACCTTGACCTCGAAAAACGCAGCGTGCGTGTCGAGGCAGGCGTGGTGCTCGATCAGCTCAACGATTTTCTAAGGCCGCATGGATTTTGTTTCGGTCCGGACGTAGCAACGAGCTCACGAGCGACACTTGGCGGAATGATCGCGAACAATTCTTCAGGTGCACGTTGCCCAGTTTACGGCACAACCGCCGATCATGTGATCTGCTTGGAAGTTGTGATGGCCAATGGTCGCATCGAAAAGATCGGCCCAATGCACGAATCGTTATGTTCGGAGCGAGTTGAAATCGAGAATCTCATTCGTGCAAGAAGCGCGGAGATGGCCGAACACTGGCCGCCGGGCCTGATAAAACGCTGGCCCGGTTATGGCATCGAAAGGTTCCTGCGAGCCCCGAACGATCTCACAAATATCTTCGCTGGCAGCGAAGGAACGCTCGCTGCGATTTTCTCCGCCGAACTTAAAATTTCGCCGCTGCCGAGTGAGAAAGGCCTCGGTCTGATCTTTTTTTCCTCAGTGGATGAAGCGATGCAGGCCACGGTTGAGCTTCTGGATCTTAAACCCGCCGCCATTGAGCACATTGATCGTCCTTTGCTCGATCAAACCAAAGGCCAGCTTAATTTTCAGGCGGCGCGCGATTTGCTTGAGCTCGACGCGCAGCCTTGCGAATCAATTTTGATTGTCGAGTTCTACGATGACGTCGCGGAACGATTATCGATTTTACAATCGAGAAAAATCGGCCTGCGCACCAGAATTCTCACCGAGCCAGCACAAATGAATCTCGTTTGGGCGGTGCGCAAATCCGGCCTCTCACTTTTGACGGGCTGCATCGGGGCGGCAAAACCGGTCGCGTTTATCGAAGACGCCGCCGTTCGGCCTGCGCAGCTAACGGAATACGTGAGCGGATTGCGATCGATTATGAAACCGCTTGGGCTGGAGGCGAGTTACTATGGTCATGCCGCGAGCGGACTTTTGCACGTCCGACCCGTGCTTGATCTCCACAATGCAAACGACCTAAAAAAGTTTCGCCAAGTCGCAGATCAAACCTCCGCGCTGGTGCGGCAATTTAAAGGATCACTTTCCGCCGAGCACGGTGTTGGCATCGCGCGCACGGAATACATGCGCGATCAGCTCGGAGATGAGCTGCTCAGCGTAATGCGCGAGATCAAGCGAACGTTCGATCCAAAAAACATTTTCAATCCGGGAAAAATTTTCGCCGATGGCCGGAACAGAATCGACAATCATCTGCGCGAAAACTTCACGCGACCGCTGGAGCTTCCATTCGAGGCCATGCTCGCCTACGCGTTCAAAGACCACTCGTTCACCGGCAACCTGGAACAATGCAACGGCTGCGGTGGCTGTCTTAAACAGACCGGGATCATGTGCCCAACATTTATGGCGACCCACGAGGAAGTCATGTCCACGCGTGGCCGGGCCAACATAGTCCGCGCTGCGCTGGAACTGCGGGTCAATGGACACGATCCGTTGCGTTCGGCGGAATTGGATGCCGCTCTGAGCAACTGTCTCTCTTGCAAAGGGTGCACACCCGAATGCCCATCCAACGTGAATCTCGCGCTGCTCAAGGCAGAACTGATGCATGCACGATATCAGCGCGACGGTTTGCCATTACGCGAGCGGCTTTTCAGCAACGTCGATTTGTTAGGCAAAATCGGCTGCGTGATGCCGTCGCTGACAAACCGCATTCTGAATTACCGGCCCGTCCGTGTCGGGATGGAGAAAGCGATTGGAATATCCGCGAGACGTTCCCTGCCAGATTACGCAAGCCAACGATTCGACCACTGGTTTGACGCCACGGCGTTTCACAGAAACGCCCTACAGAAGAAGAAGCAAGGCCCCGTCATTCTTTGGGACGACACGTTTGTGCGTTACCACGAACCACACATCGGAATTGCCGCGGTCACAGTGCTGGAAGCTCTCGGGTTCGAGGTTTCACTTGCAAAGAATCGACGTTGCTGCGGACGACCAGCATTTAGTCAGGGAAATCTCCATGCCGCTGTAAAGCTCGGGAACCACAATGTCGATCTTCTCTCATCACTCCAAAACTCCAATACTCCAATCCTTTTCCTCGAGCCATCCTGCTGGTCAATGTTCGTGGAAGATTATCGCGAGCTACGGATCGAGAACGCGGAGAAGATAGCGAACCGGTGTTTTTTATTCGAAAAATTTGTAGATGATCTGCTCGAGCAGGAACCGGGCGCGCTGAAATTCCAACCTTCAGAGGCGAAGATTGCGATTCATCCGCATTGCCATGCCAAATCGATCATGAATCCTGCGTTCATGCGAAGACTCGCGGAACGTTTGCCTGGGAGAAAAGCCACCGTGCTCGATACCGCATGCTGCGGAATGGCCGGTGCATTCGGTGCGCTCGCCGAGAAATATGATCTTTCCGTTCAGGTCGCGCAGGATTTGATCGACAAGCTCGAGAATCACGGACGCGAGAGACAGATCATCGCCTCGGGGACAAGTTGCCGGCATCAAATTACCGACCTCACGAATATCCGACCAAAGCATATGGCCGAGGTGCTCGCCGAAGCGATTGCATGATCGAGGACAAGCAACCGTCCTCGCGCTGTCATCCTGAACGAAGTGAAGGATCTCTCAGAGGCTGACGGACTATACTGAGAACACGCCTAATCCAAGACGGTGTAGGTGAGGTCCCTCGCGCTCGCTCGGGATGACTGCGATTTATGGTTTTGGCGGCGCGCCAGGCTTTGCGGCTTCGCCGGGTTTAGGTGGCGCACCACCTGCGGGTGCGCCGCCCGGAAGATCTTCCTCGGCGGGGACTGCCAGTATGTCGGGTTCAGTGAACGAATTTGGATGGTTGGCCAACTCTTTGCGCAACGCCGCAATTTGCTCAGTCGTCACCGGACTGGCGTTGTTTCCCCACTCACTTCGCTCGTATGTGAGAACGTCGGCAATTTTTTGGTCAGTCAATGTTTTATCCCACGGTTGCATCACTGCTGCACCGAATTTCTGGCCCTTTACGGTGACCGGACCTGTCAAGCCTTTGAGAACAATCATCGCCGGTCGACGTGAGCCGCCCGTTGTAAACTCTGAACCGGCCAATGGCGGATACTGCCCTGCCACCCCGAGACCGCTCGCTTGATGACATGTCTGGCAATTAGCCGCAAAAACCTTCTTTCCGCGATCATGCGGCGAGAGTTCGGCCTCCGGTCGGGCGCCCTGTGGTCCGGTAACTTTTTTCATCGTGGGCATTTCACCGCCGTATGGGTCAAGCGCTTCACCGCTAAAATTTCCCGAGAAGCGGCCGAGATAAGCGCCACCGAAAAATACTGCCAGTCCGTACACTGCGATCAACCAGATGGACAGCGGTTCGCGACCCACACGCGGCTCACGTTTTTCGCGCTGCACCGCGGCATGGACGTCCTGGACGTCAGCAATTTCGCTGTAATCCATACCCTGGCCAGAATGCGGCTCCGGTGTTGGCGTGCTCTCGTTCATTTGGGTGGCTGTCCTCCGGGTGCAGGCGAAGGTGAAGCCGCTGGCGATGCCGCAGGTGCCGCACCGGACGATTTAACTTCTTTCAATGGATGCGATTGATTCAGCGCCATCATGTACGCCACAAGACATTTCGCATCGTAAGTTGGAACGATCTCCCATCCCTCAGGCGGGGCGTCGGAACCGGTGAGCTGTAACGCATCCGATGAACGCGCGTCACTGATACGCCGAGCCTGGTAAAGAAAACGATAGGACGGCATGTTCGAATCGAGGTTGATACTGCGCGGCGAATAAAGATGCACATGATGCCAGGCAGCGGAATACATTGGTGGCAAGCTCGCGGTCTGCTCGGGCCACGGAGGACCCGCAGGACTTGGTGGCGTGGCCGGACTTGCGGCAGGAGAAGCCTTGGCGGCTGCCGCTGGAGACGGCGACGCGACGCCCGTGCCCGGGCCTGCGGCCACGGTTCCTCCCGGCAAAGGCGAACTTGGCGAAACCGCTGCAGCAGGACTACCTGGCCCTTTCGGCGCCGGCGAACCTCGTGGGGCTACGGGCGCTGTTGCGGCAGGTAAGCTCGCGGGTGAAGGCGAACCTGCTGAAGGCGGCGGACTGGAGACCGCCGCTCCTTGTGGCGCGGGACTTGCGCTGCCGGTGGGCGAAGGGCTTTCCTCTTCCTTTGGTGCGCGTGCGCCGATGTTGGCAAGGTCCTGGCCCATGCGCGCCTTACCTAGCCAAACAGGTCGTTCGAAAATGTAATCGCGCGGCGCGCTGCGACGAACACCCCATTTTCGCTCGATGTCGGCCCCCGCGTATTCGGCACGTACTTGCTCGCTGTGACAGTAAACGCAGCCGTTCGCAGCGTAAACGTGCGCGCCCCACTGGACCATTCCTGATTGTGGCATCGGATAGATATCTGTGCCTTCCTCGTCCGATTGAGGATTGAGGTGTCCGATTTGCCAATTGGGGATCACCGTCAATCCCACCCACGAGAACGCAAACGTCCCGAAGATTCCGAAAAAAAGAGGGGCGAGTCCTTTCATATGTGCGCTTCAGCGCCCTCAGCTTCAACTGGGTTCAGAAATGTGGGCACGGTCGATTTCCGGCCCAGGCCGAAGAGCATTAGCCCAAAATGATACGCAAAGATAAAGTGCGACACTGTGAGCAAAATGCCGGATAGGCTGCGCCCGCGCAGGTAAGGCAATACGCTTTCGACGCTCTCACTGAAAGCGAGCGAAGGATTTTCCATGCTCGCGCCTTGAAGAAAACCGCCAGCGAGAAGCATCAGCGTCATCAGCCCAATGCCGTAGGCCGATGCCCAGAAATGCAGTTTGATCAACGAGGCGTAGCGCCACTCGCGTCCAATTAACCGTGGCACGATGTAGTACATCGAACCGAAAATCACCATCGTGAAGAATGCGTAAAGACCGAGATGCGAATACGCGATGCTCGCTTGAGTAAAATTCACGTAGCGGGCCACGGAGCGCAGCGAAATCAAAACACCTACCAGACTAAAGACGGTGTAAGACATGGCGCCGAACACAGTAAAACGAAGCGTAGGGCTGTAGCGCATGAGCGGGAAATAACCCTGCATCGTCATGTGATGATTGAGCCCGACGGTCGCGACGGGAATCAGCGTGAGGATCGTGGCTGCAATACTGGCAGTGACCATCCAGGCTGGGAACGGTCCATCAACGAGGCGCTGCATCCCGGTCCAGCTCGAGAACAGCGCGTAACTCCAGAAGCCGATTGTTGCCAAGTGATAACTGTACACTGGGCGACCAATCACTTTGGGAATCATGTAATAGGCAGTGCCGAGACCGATCGCGCCGAACCAGAGAAAGAGCAGATTATTCGCGTACCACCAGCCGACAGCCGCTTGCAATACTCCCTGTACTGGGACGACGAAGAGCATTAACTGGCCAGCCGCGTACAGCCACGGGAACCAGAGGAACGCCCCAAGTAAATACCATTGCGTAATGTAAATTTGTTCTCCGCGCCGAAACCGAAACATCAGCACCGCCCAGGAGGCAACGAGCGTGTAAGCGACAAATAGAATAATCGCGGCATAGCTGGGAAACTCGAGCCATTGATAACCAGTGCTATCGCCGAGAAGAATTCCGCCCACGCCCAAGAGAACTCCCAAGTTCCAAAATCCAGCAGCCGCAACCAAGAGCAGCGGATAACGCAAGACTGTCCGACACAGTCGGGCCATCAGCCAAATTGCCGTGCCCATGCCAGCCATGGACGCCCAGCCGTACACCATCACGTTCATATGGGCGGGGCGCACACGTCCCCACGTGAGAAAACTGATGTCAGAAAGCAAATCCGGCGTGTGCAGCTTGAACGAAACAAAACCGGCCAGCAACGTGCCAAGGATCAACCACGCCACCGCCGAGGTGTAAAAGATCAATACCGGCACGCGTGTCGACGCGTCGATCACGGCCCGTTCCAATTGCCCCGTGTCACCTGCAGCAGCGGAAACGGATGGCTCTTTAAGTGGTATTCCGGCAGGATTCATCGAGCGCAAAAGCGTTGAAACATTGAAACGTCAAGGATGGTCATGGACTTTTCGTGGGGCTGGGTGAAGCCGAGGCCGGTGGCGACGACTGAGACGCTGGCGAGGGCGAGGCTGGAGCTTGCGCGGATGGCGATGCTGCAGGCGATGCGCCGCCCGATTGCGCGGAGCCGGCCGGGGCTGGAGAGGCGGGAGCAGGGCTTGCACCAGCACTTGCGGGTGCCTGCGCCTCCGGCGTAGCGACGGGACCTGCCGGCGCAGGCTTTTGCTTCGCCAGCTCGGCAACTGTCAATTCCATCGCGCGCTCGATCGGGATGCGAGCGGTGCCTTTGTTTTTGTCGACCCACGCGTAAGTCGTCAAAGCTTTGTCGGTTTCCTCGCGTAGCGTCTTTAAATTCTCCACGCGCTTTTTCGCCCGGGTTTCTTCGTAGTCGCTTCCACGCGGTGAAGGACCAATTATTGCGAGCACAATTACTCCGAACAACGCGAAGAGAAGCACAATTCCCAACCATGTGGACAACGGCGCCCGGGAATGCGCAATCTGGCGAATGGATTCGGGGTTGGCCATTTCAGTTTACTGTTTGCAGAGATTCGATCAGGCGCGGGTCGCGCACGGGAAACAACGATGTCCTGGGCACAAGCCGCAGATAAACGAAACCGAGCGTCGCGCCGATCGCGATGAGCGAAACCAAATCCCAGATGCTGGGATAAAAGCCAGTGCCGTGTAACGAAGGCAACACGATGAGATAGATGTCCAGCATTTGCATGCAGAGCATCCAGCCAGCGACGATAGAAAGCTGGTGCGGATGCTTTTTAATGGAGCGCATAAGCAAAATTGGAAATGCAATAAAGAACCGGCCAACCACGAGGAGCATGCTCAGCGCCCACCACGATTCAGTGTTCCGAGCAATAAAGAATTGTGTCTCCTCCGGTATGTTCGCATACCAAATGAGCATGTATTGGCCGAAACCGATGTAGGCCCAGAAAACGCAAAAGGCCAGCATCCATTTCCCCATGATGTGATAATGCTCTACCGTGACGACATCCTTGAGGTAACCAGCTTGACGCAAAGCTGTGATCACCAGAACGAGCAGCGACATCGAAGCCCCGGCCGCACCCGCAAAGATGTAGACGCCGAACATGGTTGAGAACCACTTATAATTGAGACTCACCAGCCAGTCCCAGGCGCCAAAGGTCAGACAAAGCGCAAACATCGGCAGACTGATAAACGAGACCTTTCGCATTCCGATCGTAAAGCCGGGATTGCCGTTCTTGTCCTGCTCGACAGAAAGCCGGCGCAACGCGAGTGCCGCCAATAGGAAAAAGCCGAGGAACACTACGGCGCGGACCAAAAAGAAAACCGGGTTGAGATAAGCACGCTTCGTATCGAGCGAAGGTTCGACTCCAGGAGGAATATCCATCCACGCGTACAGGTGGTGACGGAGTAGAAGAATTGGTACAAAAAGAAACGCCAACACCGTTAGCAATGCGGCGATATTTTCCAATTGCCGGCGCACGACCACACTCCATTCGGCGTCGGTCGCATGATGGACGATTGTCCAGAAAAAGCAGCCGGCGCAAAGCGTAAAGAAAAATGCAAACGCAAACAGCCACGAATAACTGAATTGATGCGGGTTCAGAAATGCGCCCACGACGGAAAGCGCCAGCGCCACGATGGCAATCAATCCCAGGAGCGATGAAAGACCTGTGAAGCGGCTGCTATCGAAATATTCGCCTTCCGGTGTCGGGGCAGTTTGGGAACGCTCGCTCATTGTTTCTCCAGTTCTGCGCGGCGGTCCTCAGGAACATCGGCCGCGGTTGCGTTTTGGCTGCGCTGTAGTGCGCGCAGGTATGCGATGATCGCCCAGCGATCAGGCACCATGACGTTTGGCCCGTACGCCATCATCGTGTTTTTGCCGTTGGTGATCGTATTAAAAATCTCGCCATCGGACATCTTCCGGATTCGTTCGTCCTGAAGCGAAACAACAGTGGCGAGTCCGTACTGTTTTGTAATGCCGTTACCTGCTGCGGTGGCGCCGTGACACATCGCGCAAGTGATGTTGAAACGCTGTTGACCGCGCTCCATTAACTCAGGCGTCACCGGAACGGGAATGCCTGTTCCCCAGTGATCGCCCATCTTGCCAGTATTATAATAATCGGTACCGGCACCAAAATCAGCGTGTGGATGGGACCAAGGCCCAATTTGAGCGGCCGGTGACTCTCCCTTTCCAGCTTTCGGCATCTCATAGCCAATCGGCACCGTCCCCGCGACCGGAAGACGTGGTCCGCGCCCGTCTGCAAAAAGATCGAGCGGTGCTTGTGCACGAACTTTCATCTGGCGGACCATATCGGGGAAAACCTCAGTCGGAGGTGCGGTGCTCCTCTCGCCGCGAAATCCAAACACCGCGACTATCGCGATTGCGCACAAGAGGAAAATCACAAGAAATCCGCGCAACATGTTCAATCCTCGTGCACGATGGTGATGTGTTGCCCGCCGGTTTGTTCCAGCAACTGACGCACGGCAGCCTCGGTAAATCGCGGATCACGCGCTTCGATCGCCAGGAAAAATCCGTCGTTAGTCACGCGGCTGAAGCGTTCCCAATTAAACATGGGATGATGCCAGCGCGGGAGACGGTTCATTACCTGCCACGCAAAGAATGCAGCGAACGCGGCAAAAAGCACCGTCAGCTCAAACATGATGGGGAAAAACGCGGGAACGGTAAAAAAGTTCGTCGGTTTACCGTGCACATCGAGCGGGTAAAGAATCGATGACGGGCCAAACTCGATGAGCGCAGCGGTAAGCAATCCCGAAATTCCGCCGAATAAAACCCAGCCGCTGAGCCACGATTTTCCCAAACCCATCGCATCATCCATTCCATGGATTGGAAATGGAGAATAGACGTCCCAGCGTTTGAAACCCGCGTCGCGGACATGTTTTGCTGCTTCGTAAAGCGCGGCCGCACTCGGGTATTCCGCGGCCATAGCGTAAACTGTGTGACCGTAGGGAGTCCTGATCATCGTGTGCGCTCCTTTCCGCCCGGAGACACCGATTGAATCCCCGGCGGCTCTCCATAATGCGGGTCTGCTTCCGGTATGGCGGTCTTCACTTCGGACATGGCAATCATCGGCAGAAAACGGATGAACAGCAGGAATAGCGAAGTGAAAATTCCAAGCGTGCCGATGTACGTCCAGATGTCCACCCACGTCGGATGGTAAACCCTCCATGACGATGGCAGGAAATCGCGGACCAAACCTCCGGCAATAATGATGAAACGCTCAAACCACATGCCGGCGTTTACGCACATGGCGACGAAAAAGACGACCAGCACGTTGTGCCTGCACCAGCGGAACCAGAACAGTTGCGGCGAAAGCACATTACAGAAAAGCATGCCGAACCACCAGTACCACCAGTAGGGACCAAAGATACGGTTCCAAAACGCGAAACGCTCGTATGAATTGCCACTGTACCACGCGACGAAAAACTCCATCGCATACGCGTAACCGACGAATGAGCCGGTCAACAAAATGATCTTGGCCATTTTGTCGATATGCTGAGGCGTGATCACATCCTGCAATTTGAAGATCGCGCGGGCCGGCAACAGCAGAGTCAGCACCATGGCGAAGCCTCCGAAGATCGCGCCAGCAACGAAGTAAGGCGGGAAGATGGTACTGTGCCACGTCGGCAAAACCGTGCTGGCGAAGTCGAACGATACGACACTGTGCACCGAAAGGACCAGCGGCGTGGAAAGGCCGGCCAAAAGGAGATATGCCATTTCGTAATGACGCCAGTTGCGATTCGACCCGCGCCAGCCAAGGGCGAAAATTCCGAAAAGAAATTTTCTGACCTTTGTAGTCGCCCGGTCGCGCAGGGTCGCTAAATCCGGAACTAAACCGGTATACCAAAACAGGACTGAGACAGTAAAATAGGTCGACACCGCAAAGACGTCCCACATCAGCGCGCTGCGGAAATTTTGCCAGATCGCCCAGTTGTTCGGTATCGGTGCCATATACCATGCCATCCAGAACCGGCCGACGTGGATACCGGGAAAAATCGCCGCACAAATCACCGCAAAAAGCGTCATCGCCTCTGCGGAACGATTGATCGACGTGCGCCATTTTTGCCGGAGCAAAAACAGAATCGCGGAGATGAGTGTGCCGGCGTGTCCGATACCGATCCAGAAAACGAAATTGGTGATGTCCCAGGCCCAGCCAACCGGGATCTGATTTCCCCATGTGCCGACGCCGGTGGAAATCTGATAGCCAATGCAAAAAAGTCCGAATGTCGCGGTGCTTGCAGTAATGGTGAAAACCACCCACCACCAGCGCGGCGCGGGTTGTTCCACTACTTCGGAAATGCGCTCGGTCAGCCAACTGAAATTGCGCCGGTTCAGTACAAGCGGCACGCGCGTGATCTCCTGCTCCGCCTCGTTGATGGTCTCAGGTACTGTTGGTGCTGCGTCCATGTCAGATTCCAAGATGGGCAATTTCTGCCAACATGGGCCCTTGGTCCGTCATAACAGAACGTGCCATAAACACGGTGCTACAATGCAAGATTGGGTTCCTCATTCGGGCAATTTCTCTACCAAGCTTGCCACTCCGATGTGTTTCGCGTCCGGCATTTTCGGGTTTGGGTTACGAATGCGCGCGAGGTAACTCACTCGCGGGACGACATTCAAATAGTCGAGAATTCGGTAATCGCGGTCCTGCTGTTTCATTTTTGAGACGCGACTCTCCGGATCCTTGATGTCGCCAAAGACGATCGCTTCAGTAGGACAGGCTTGCGCGCACGCCGTGGTAAACGAATCGCGCGGGATGCGCGTGTCCGGCGAAGCGCCGGCGCGCGCGAGCGCCGCGATTTTTGCTTCTTCGATGCGTTGGACGCAGAAGGTGCATTTCTCCATCACGCCGCGCATCCGCACGGTCACGTTGGGATTTTTCTGCATCTTGATCGTGTCCGGCGCGCCCTTGGTGGTGAGCGGCGCGAAATATTCTTCGTAGACGTTTAACGCGCCGACGACTTTTCTCTTGCCGACGGGTCGCTGATTGTAATCGAAGAAATTGAATCGGCGCACCTTGTACGGACAGTTGTTCGAGCAAAATCGCGTGCCAATGCAGCGGTTGTAAGCCATGACGTTGAGACCATCCTCGCTGTGAACGGTCGCGTTCACCGGGCAAACCGTTTCGCACGGCGCGTTCTCGCAATGCTGGCACGGCATCGGTTGGTGAACGATCTCGGGATTGTCCGGCCATTCGCCGCGATCCTGGTTGTACGGTTTGAGGCTGGCGTAATAGCGATCAATCCGGAGCCAGTGCATGATTCGGCCATGCGACACCTGCAACTTGCCAACGACGGGCACGTTGTTTTCGGCCTGGCACGCGACCACACACGCACTACACCCGGTACAAACGTTCAAATCGATACTCATCCCCCACTGCTGTGCTGCTTTCAGCGGCGGATGCGTGTAGATGCTTGGCGGCGGATGCGGCAGTTCCTCCTCCCCCGGAATTTTTTTCGCGAACTCATTATTTGCGCGGTAGCCTTCCAAGGTCGCCTCGCGCACAAGCCCGCGGCCCTCGATACTGAATTGCTCCTGTGTAATTGAAAATGGGTACGTGCGACCAACTTTTGTCACCTGCACGCTTTCAATCCCCTTCCCGCCAGCGGTGACAAAATACGGATTTGCGGCCGTGCGTAGAAAGTAACCGTTGAAGCCGGACTGCTCCGCGATCCCTGGCCTTTCTTTCAGCGCCCCGCCCGCATATGGCAGGCCATCAAACTCCGGCATTTTTCGTCCGTAACCCAGCGGGATCGCAACAGAGTTGTCGGCATGACCGGGAGACACGAGCGCCGCGATGACCAGCTCGCGTTTTACCGGTTGTCTGCCGCCGTTCTTTTCATTGATTGTTATCTGGAGCAAATCGCCGCTCAGCACACCGAGCTTCTTTGCATAAGCAGGACTAATCAGCGCCGCGTTGTCCCAGCTAAGCTTCGTTATGGGATCAGGTAATTCTTGGAGCCAGCCGTTGTTAGCATAGCGGCCGTCGTCCATCGAATAACTGGCCGCTAGCACGATCTCGGGTGAATCCGGCGTCGGCGCTGGCGGCAACGTCCACGAAATTTGCGCGCCGCCTGCATTTGCACTGAACGACGCAGGTTGATCACGCGGCTGAACATGTGCCGCAAACCCATCGTGAAGAAAACGCGACCACGCGGTTTGAAAATCGCCCGGCGGATTTGTAGAGCGGAACGTTTCCTGGACGAGCTCTGGTCCTTCGGTTTTTGGTCCACCCAGCAGTGCGTTGAGAACTTCGATTTCTGATAGACCGCCGAAGATGGGCAAAATCATCGGCTGGATCGATAAGTAGTCGCCATCGGCAGTAAGCGCGTCTCCCCATGATTCGAGGTAGTGCGCAGCGGGAACGTGCCACTGGCTCAACGCTGACGTGGCGTCCTCGTGATAGCCGAGCCGCACAATCTCGGGCACGCGCTTTTGCAGCTCAGCCCAATCGAGCGGCAGATTTTTTTGCTTATCCTCTGCCAATCCGCGCGGCGCGTTGTAGACCGGGTCGCCTCCAAGAATGAAAAGGTGTTTGATCCGTCCGTCGTTAATATCCGCTGCGAGTTGAGAAATCTCGATTGTTCGCGGATTACGCGGCATTTGGCGAACAAGCAATGTCTGGCCGAGATTTTTGAGTGCCGCATTGATCGCGTACGCGAGTAGTTGCACTGCGACCGGCTGGGACGGACCAGCCAGCACCAGACTTGCTCCGGGTTTTGCAATTAGATCGTTCGCTAAACCGCTGATCCATTGATCATCGAACGTCGCACCCGCGGATGCGCTCGAGACCGGTGCTTGGAAATTTCTCATGAGCGACCCAAGACTCGAATCGTTTGTTCCCGCGAGGATTTTAGCTGCAAGTGCGTTCGCTATCGCCGCGATCTGGCTAGCGGGACAGCGGAGCCGATGGTCGGCCATCGCACCGGTGAGCGTGAACCGATTTTCTACGACATAAAGCCGGTTGAGGCTGTCTTTGGGCGTACTAACGCGGCGACGAGATGTAAATGCGCGCACTGACGCGAGATCGCCCTGGCCGCAATCGAGAAAATCGCTGTCCAATGCAAGGATGATATCGGCACGATCGAACCTGGGGATCGCGCGCGTCCCAATTCCGAAAGCAGTCTGCGCCGCGCTTGTTCCTTGACTCAAGAATGGCTCATAAACGCACCAGCGCATGCCAGGGAGATTTTTTTCCAACTCGCCCCGCAAACGCTCGCGCGTGGGCGAATTCGTTTCCTCGACAAGAAACGCCAGGCTATCGCCGTGATCGGCGAGAAGCTTCTTCCGAAGTTCTCCCAGGTAGGCCTCGAAATCTTCGCGCTTGCTTGTTTTCCCATTACGAACAAATCGTTTTGAGCGGGTCGGGTCGTAAAGGTCGAGAATCGATGCCTGAGTGAAAGTGTCTGTCGCGCCACCACTAGCCGGGTGCAACGGATTACCGTCAAGCTTGATCGGGCGCCCATCGACCGTCGTGGCGATGAGAGGAATTGCTCCGTTGCGCCGCGGCATCGCCGTAGCGTAGTAGAGAAATTTTCCGGGAATCGTCCACTCTACGTTCTTTGTGAACGGCACAAGGTGCAACTCCGGCCTGCGACAACTCGTTAGGCCAACTCCCGCCAGTGCCATGGACGCCCCCATTAATTTCAGGAAATCGCGTCGTGACCACTCGTTGCCGTTCAGCTCCGCTGCGCCTGCAGGGAATTCGCGTTCCAGCCATCGCCGGAATTCGGGCGAATTGCTGTACTCGCCCAGGCCACGCCAGTAATGCTTGCCCGTCGTCGGCTCCGGTGGGTGGTGGAATACGCGTTTCATCGGTGGCAACCCTGACAGTTTGTTGGCGGATTGACGTTCCAGTGCTCCTTCAACGTCTGGCCGATCTCTTCCTGGGTAAGTTTCTCCTTCTTCGACAAATCCACGCGGGCGTCATGTGGCTGCCCGTACTTCGCCACAAATTCCGCCGGTTTCACATCGTCCGGTTTCCAATCGAGATTGAAAACCTCATCTTCGGGCCGCAAAAAATTCTCAGGATGCCGATGGCAATCGAGGCACCACGCCATGCTATGCGGTTTGGCCAGATACACCGTCGACATATGATTGACGGGGCCGTGGCAACTGAAACAACTAATGCCGCGATTCACGTGCGCCGCGTGATTGTAATAAACGTAATCGACGGTACGATAGATCCACACCCACTCCACCGGGTTACCGGTTTTCCAACTCGCCCGCACCGGCTCCAGTTTCGGATTGTCTTTTTGCACCTGTGTATGGCAATTCATGCAGGTCTGAGTGTTCGGCACATTGGACTGTGCCGCCATTTCCACAAAGCTGTGACAATAGCGACAATCCATTCCCAGTTGCGAAACGTGGATGTCGTGCGGGAACGGCACTGGCTGGACCGGTTCGTAGCCAATCTTCGTGTACTTTGGCGTCGCGTAATACCAGGTCGCTGCGGTCAATCCACAGACCGCAATGATGCCGCAGATCACCAGTTTCAGCGGTATCCAGTTGGTCCAGCGTGGAAAGAAGTTCGCCATGGGATATCACGCAAATGCGGCTCCGCTGGACAACACCAGCCACCACAACAAATCAATCTTGAAATCGAAATGTGCTGCGTTCAGACGGTCCAAAGGGGTTAAAGTTTCTTCTTCGCCTGAGGGGAAGCCAAGATTCTATAAATCTGTCCGGTGGTAGCAAAATAAAATTCATCATCCAATTTCATGCTGACAAAAGCGTTCGCCTTTTCCGATACAGAAAAGCGAACAATTGGCAAAACTGATGACGTCAAAAGTTCGGCGGCGCGTCAAGCCTGGAAGCACGACATTGATTCTCCAGGGGGACGGTGTCACCTTCATTGCCGCAGCATTCGGTAGGAATGTGAACTCGGCACGAAAACGGCGACTGGTTTTCTTGTTGGCTGGATTTTTTATCGTGAGCGTGGTTCGCGCTGAAGATGCCGATCTTCTCCTGACGAATGGGAACGTTTACACCGTCACGGAGAAGCAACCGAAGGCTGAAACGGTCGCGATAAAGGCCAACCGAATCGTTTTCGTTGGCTCAAATGAAGACGCGAAAAAATTTCACGCTGCGAAGATTGTCGATCTTCACAGCCGCACGGTCGTGCCCGGCTTCACTGATTCGCATTGCCACATCCTCGGGATCGGCGAGCGCGAAATGCGATTGAACCTGGAAGGGACGAATTCACTTGAAGATTTTCTGGCCAGGGTGAAGGAGCGCGTCGACAAAATGGGCCCCGGTAAATGGATCACTGGACGCGGTTGGATCGAAACATTTTGGAAACCGTCACAATTTCCAACGCGCCAGGATCTCGATAAAATCGCGCCAAACAATCCTGTATTTCTCACGCGCGCGGATGGCCACGCCTCCATTGCTAATTCCGCCGCGCTAAAAATCGCCAAAATCGACGAGAACACCGAGGATCCGTTTGGCGGACAAATTCTAAAAAAGAACGGCGAAGCAAACGGAATGCTGCTCGATATCGCGCAGGACCTTGTTGCGAGGAACATTCCCAAACCCACGGAAGGCGAGCGCGAAGAGGCGCTGCTGCGCGGAATCGACCGCGAGGTTAAACTCGGCTGGTGCGAGATCCAGAACGCCGGCAGTCACAAAGAAGACGTCGATCTTATCCGGAAAGCATTCGAAACCGGAAAAATCAAAATTCGATTCGTTAACGCCGTCTACGGTCCCCGTGAGGACGCGCAGAATTTCTTGCGCGAAGGACCCACCATTAACGCGTTCGATCACCATTTCACCCAGCGCACAATCAAAGTGCTGGTCGACGGCGCGCTCGGCTCTCGCGGCGCGGCGCTATTGAAACCGTACAGCGACGCGCCCGAAACTTTCGGACTTCTCAGGGAGAAACCCGAAGACCTCCGGCCGGTGTTTGAAGAAGCGCTGCGCCGGGGGATCCAGGTGGAAACGCACGCGATCGGCGACCGGGCTAATCGATTGATTCTCGATCTTTATGAGCAGGCGTTCAAAGCCGTGCCGCCCGATGAACGGAAAATTCGCGAACCGCGCTGGCGCATCGAGCACGCGCAGATCGTCGATCCAAACGATATTCCCCGGTTCGCTAAACTTGGTGTGATCCCCTCAATGCAACCATCCCATGCGATCAGCGATCTGTTTTTCGCCCCGACTCGCCTTGGAATGGATCGTCTCGTCGGCGCGTATGCGTGGCAAAGCTTCATCAAGAGCGGCTGCATCATTGCAGGAGGTTCCGACGCGCCAGTCGAACGCGGCGAACCGATGATCGAATTCTACGCCGCCGTTGCACGCAAAAGCGTCAACGGCGAGTCAGGCGAAGGCTGGCATCCCGAGGAAGCCGTCTCGCGCGAAGACGCGCTGAAAATGTTTACGATCTGGCCAGCCTACGCCGCGTTCCAAGAAAAAGACAAAGGCTCAATCGAAGTCGGCAAGCTCGCTGATTTCACTGTTCTCTCACAAGACATCATGAAAATTCCTGAGACGGAAATTCTTGAAACGCGGAACCAAATGACAGTCATTGGCGGTGAGATTATTTACTCGCGCTGAGCGCGCCGGAAAGTTTTAGCTTTCATGAACCACAAACACGCACACCAGCTTCTGAGAGCGAGTCACCCGCGAATGGCTGAGTTGATCGCCCGCTCGCGTCGCTACAACATTACGCCGGCGCTTTCCATTCGACCATTCGACGCACTTGCCGAATCAATCGCTTACCAGCAACTGAGCGGCAAAGCCGCTGCCACTATTTTTGGCCGGGTCCGCGCTCTCTATCCGAAAAGAAAATGGCTGGATCCCGAACAACTTCTCGCAACGCCGGATGAAACACTTCGCGCCGCTGGTCTTTCTCGCGCGAAAACTGCCGCGTTAAAAGACCTGGCGGCAAAAACAATCGACGGCACAGTGCCAGCTGGTCGCGCGCTCATCCGCATGAGCGATGATGAGATCATTACGCGTCTGACTGCGGTGCGCGGAATCGGCCGCTGGACGGTCGAGATGCTTCTCCTTTTCGATCTCGGCCGGCCGGATGTCTGGCCCGTCGATGATTACGGTGTGCGCAAAGGTTTCGCTAAAACTTTCGGTCGCCGAAAACTTCCTACTTCAAAACAGCTCATGAAGTTCGGTGAAAAATGGCGCCCATACCGCTCAATGGCCGCCTGGTATTTCTGGCGAGCGCTGGACACAGCGGAAAAGTTACAAAGTTGAACCGTTAAACAAATTAAAACGGTCCCCTTTCAACCTTTCAACTCTTTAACTCTTCCGAGCATTTATCTTGCGCTCTCCTCTGCGCCTAACTAAAACGCGGGGATTATGGCGATGATTCACGTTAACCGGGGCGCGACAAGTTTGGGCGCATTTTCCGAAGAAGAAGTTCGTGAAGGTCTGCGTACTGGCCGTTTCGTTCTCACGGACATCGGGTGGCGCGACGGAATGGCAAACTGGCAGCCGCTTTCGCAGTTCCCAGAATTGGGAGCCGCGCCGCCTGCTGCACCGCCTGCGCAGACCGGCGCGATCCCAACCTCAGAAGCTGCCGCCCCGCGGAGCGGCCTGCCGTGGGAACACCGGCAAGAACGTGGCTTTTTCAATGCATTCGTCGAGACCCTGGTAATGGTGCTCACGAAACCGGGCGAGGCGTTCACGATCATGAAACGCGAAGGTGGTTTAGGCGAGCCGCTCATTTATGCGCTCATCGGTGGGTGCCTCGGAGGCATCGTCTCGCTTTTATTCTCTCTGGGGTTGCAGTCCGTCGGCTTCTTCGCCGATCGTCACAACACGTTCGGTGCGATGACTGGAATGGGGGTTGGCTCTGCCGCATTTATCGTTCTGGTGCCATTGTTCATCGTAATCGGCCTGTTCATCGGCAGTGCGATCGTCCATCTCTGTTTAATGATAGTCGGCGGCGCGAATCAATCATTTGAAACCACTTTCCGAGTCATTGCTTTCTCTCAAGGGTCTACTGGTCCTTTGCAGATGATTCCGATTTGTGGCGGACTGATCGCCGGCGTTTGGGCGCTTGTTTGCAACTGCATCGGATTGGCGCGTGCCCACGAAACTGACACCGGCCGCGCGGTTTTTGCCGTTTTCCTCCCGCTGATTGTTTGCTGCGGCGGCGTACTGCTCATTGCGTTGATGTTCGGTGGATTGGGTGCTTGGAGTGCGTCACAGCACTGAATTCCAGCAAAATGCGGCTCCGCGTCCAATGTCTTGCGCCAGGTGAAATCGATCACGAGTTAATCTGGTTAAGCGCCTCGCTTGTGTCGCTGGGCCTGGCGGCAGCGTGGCTAACAGTTGGTTTGCCATGGCCGCTCTGCATGTTTCACGAGATCACTGGCTTGCCATGCGTCACGTGTGGTATGACGCGGTGTGGGATTCAATTTTTTCACGGTCACTTTCTGGCTGCATTGAAATGGAATCCACTGGTGTTCGCGTTCTTGTGCGGCGTGACAGCGTTTGATCTGTACGCCTTCGCCGTGCTTGTCACGCGCGCGCCGCGTTTGCGAATCACATTTGGCGCGGAATTGCAAAAGAAGTTCGTGCGAAGCGCCGTGATCGCCGTGTTGGCGCTAAATTGGTCTTACCTACTTTTGCACTGGCGCAATTTTTAGCTCGAGCGGTACGCGCCGAGGACGGCGACCTCGGCTGGAGAAATTAACGCCACAACACACCGCCGCGTTCAACGCCCGCGGCTACAGCTAGGCTGCCCATGCTTGTAATCGAGCCAATTGGCATTTGGCAATGGCTAATTAAAAATCTACCCTCGCACCATGCGAATCCTGGTCACAGGCGGAGCCGGTTTCATCGGCTCCCATCTCGTTAAGCACCTGCTCGCGGCTGGACACACCGTCGGCATCCTCGATGACTTCAACGATTTTTACGATCCGCAAATCAAGCAGGCAAATATCGCCGGTTTCGCCAAAGATGTGACCGTTCATCATGTCGATCTTCGAGATGGCGCGTCAGTGCGAAATTTGTTTCATCTCGAGAAATTCGAGGTGATCGCGCATCTGGGCGCTCGCGCCGGCGTTCGACCCTCGATTCAATATCCACAACTTTATTACGACACCAATGTCACCGGCACATTGCATCTTCTCGAAGCGGCGCGTGTGACCGGAGTGGAGCGATTTATCTTCGCCTCCAGTTCGTCGGTCTACGGTGCCTCGAAGACCGTACCCTTTTCTGAGGATCAATATCTGACTCAGACACTCAGTCCGTACGCTGCGACAAAAATTGCAGGCGAATTTCTTTGCTCGACTTACTCACACCTTTACCAGTTGCGCGTAGTGGCGCTCCGTTATTTCACCGTATACGGTCCGCGGCAGCGTCCCGATTTAGCGATTCATCAATTCACTCGGAGGATTTATGCCGGCCAGACAATCGAGCAATTCGGCGACGGCACAACGCGACGCGATTATACTTACATTGACGATGTAATTCAGGGAACAATGGCCGCGCTCCAATACGAAGGCCCGCTCTTCGATATCTTTAATCTCGGTGAGAGCGAGACGATCCAGCTGAAAGACTTAATCGTTGCAATCGAAAAGGCGCTTGGGAAAAAAGCGAAAATCAACCAGTTGCCGGAGCAACCCGGCGATATGCCCCTGACTTGCGCGGATATTTCGAAAGCGAGAAAACTGCTCGATTACAGGCCAACCATTCGGTTGAACGAGGGACTGCCGCGTTTCGTCGAGTGGTTTTTGGGGTCTCAAAACGGACAGTAGCGGACCGCCGAAGCGGCTGGCTATTATCATTTTGCCGCTAGCTATTGTAAGCTCCCTCGATGATTTCGAGATTGCCTTTCGAGCAGCGGGCTTGCTTCATCGCGGGACAGGCGAAATCCGGCACCACACTTCTTGTGGCGTTGCTCGATAATCATCCCGAGTTGCTCGTGTTCCCGGAAGAAACGGCCTATTTCCCCACAGTCCTCACGAAATATGCGCCACGCGGTCGCCGCGCGCAGTTTGATTATTTGACCAAACAATCGCTGTCTAATGTGCTCTTCGGCGGGCCGTGCAAATGGGGCAAGCGGAACTACGCGACGTTCCCGCGCGAGAAATTTCTGGAGACCTTCGAGCGGTCGGCATTCGATCTCGCCAATGCGCAGGAAGAACTGCTCGTGCTAATGGTCAAAGCGTACGCGGCAACACTGGAACGCCCGATCGACGCCATCGGGCGATGGGTAGAAAAAACTCCGGCCAATCGCAATCACATTCCGGAAATTGTGAGGCGTTTTCCGCACGCAAAAATTCTGGTCACCATGCGCGATCCACGTGCCATTCTTGCGGCGCAAATCGCGCTGGAGAAAACAAGGAAAACCGGAAGGTTCTCAACTTATTACGTGATCGCCCACTGGCTGGTCGCTGCCCGACTGGCCAGGAGTGTGCGGGATGGTGAAGTTCCCGGCCTTGTGGTGCAGTATGAACAATTGGTCTGCGAACCAGTCAGAACGATGGAAAAGGTGTGTGCTTACCTCGAGATCAATTTCGACCAGGAAACGGTACTGACACCGACAAAATTGGGCCAGTTTTGGAGCGGTAACTCAGCAGCCCGGATTACCTTTTCGCAGATCAGTCCAGAACCGGCAACGCGCTGGCAGCGCGAGCTATCCGAAAACGAAATCGGATGGGTGGAATGGCATTGCCGCGATCTCATGCCGGAATTCGGCTACGAGCCAAAACTGCACCGGCCTGAGCTGCGATCGTTTGTGCGGCCAATCCGTGGTGAACGTCCACGAGAATACATAAAGTCGCGCGCGTATTCATTGCGCGACCAAATGGCAAGAACTACAAAGTCCGACTGACGAAGGACCAAATGACGAACGATCCTGGATTTTTTTTGTAATTCTGGCTTTGTGCTTCTTTCATCATTCGTGCTTCGTCATTCCCAATCCTTCTACTTGCAATCAGCCCGATTTAAGCCATACTTCGGCCGAGATGCCGGGAATGTTGTTCGATGTTCCGAGCCTCCGTTTTCTACGACGATTCAGTTTTTTCGATATCGTGATGCGAACTTTTGCATCTTCGCTGCATCGTTGGTTGAGTGCGCGGGCTTGCGATTCAAGAGAAGTGATTTCCCGGTTTGACGAGGCGGAGTTTCCAACGGCGTCGCAGAGTGCCTGCAACTTGGTTGAATGGGCTCTGGATGATTGGCGCGCTGCGGACGGTGCATCGTTCGATGCGCTCCGCCCACCTAATAATTGGACTAAACCTAAGGATCAACATGAACTCTTATTCAACTGGGAGACGCTCGCATCGTTCGCGCGGCGGCTCCCGACGCAGGGGCAACGGGTACGTGCGTCGTCACCGAGAAGAAGCGAAGGAGCAAAAAAAGACATTCTGGCAGCGGATTGCCGCATTTTTTGGAAATGGCACAACGAAGGCAGAAGCAGGCGCGCGCAACGGTGCCCAGCCTTCGCGGCCGGCACGCAAACCTGAACGGATTGAAGTCAGTTCGCCGCGTCTGTACGTTGGCAACCTGTCTTTCGACGCAACCGAGAGCGATCTTTTTGAGTTGTTCAACGGAGTCGGACACGTCCAAAATGCGGAAGTAGTTAGTTACCGCCATAACCAACGCTCAAAAGGTTTCGCGTTTGTACAGATGCAAACCATTGAGGAAGCGAAACGCGCCGTGGAAGAATTGCACGATAAGGAATTCCTCGGCCGCAGGCTGATAGTGAGCGGCGCCAAATCGGGCGAGCATCGCGCGCGCTGACGACCGGAATTATCTCATCGGGAGAGAACGCGCTTCGTGCGCGGCGCTCCCGATTCTTTTTGGATTATAGGGGCATATCCATTGTTGAGTGGCATTGGCCCCGGACGGACTCGCATGGCGCGGTGTTCCTATCTTTTGATCTCCAGATACGTTCGCGATAGCACGTGGTTAGTGCCAGGCTGGAGTTCTTCGATGCGCATTTGTTTTAGAAACCAGCGGCCTTCTATTTTCTGCGCGGAGACGACTTCGAAGCGCTTGGCCAGTTGAGCATTCCAATCGTAGCCCTCCATGCGCATCAGCGCGCCGCTCGCCTTATCAATCCATAGCAGCACGTTAGAATACTGCGATTCGCGCGATGGCGCGCGCAGTTGCAGCTTCCAACAATTGCGAGTGCGAACATTTTCCTCGCCTAAAACGCGCGCGGTCGGCCAGTAGAGAAATTTGAACGCCAGGTCCTCGTAGGACACGCTAGTACCGCGAATTTTTGGCTTGAGCTTCGACGCTGCAAATTGCTCGGTGCCCCCGCCGGTCACAAGATCAAGGCGCGAGCTGTTTTCACCGAGACGCAGTTGCAAAACCTCATCGGGATCTGCGAATGAATAACGAATCAGCGGTCCGTTTTGGACGAGGCGAAATGGAACCACCACATTATCCTGGCGAAGTTGTCCCTGAAGATCGATTTGCTGTCGCGATTCCATCATGCGCACCGAGGCGAGAATGTCTTTGGCGGAAGGTGCAGGGTCCGCGAAACTCGACGTCGTCGCGAACGCCATACAAATGACGAATGACGAATGTCGAATGTCGAAGGAATGACGAAACGGGAACAGCCAAAAGCGATCCCCTGATCGCGCACTCGTCATTGGAGCATTCGAGCTTGTTTCGTCATTCCTCATTCGTGCTTCGTCATTGTGCAGCATTTGTTTATTAGAAGGTAGCGATTAAAGCTTAGGCGCCATCTATTTCAACGCGTGGACGAGTCTCTTTTTCATCTCATTAATCAAGAATGGACCAGTCCGGCGCTCGACTTGTTCATGGCGGCGCTCAGCGATAGCTCGATTTGGGAACCGTTGTTCATCGCAATTGGAGTGAGCGCGCTCTTGCTTGGCGGATTCAGAGCGCGTGCGTTTGTCATCTGTCTCGTCTTGTCTCTGCTGATCACGACTCAGGTCACGGGTCTGTTAAAATCAGCCGTAGATCGCCATCGGCCAAAACACGTGGAGAATGTGCGTATGGTACAGTTGCAACGGACGCGTCCGGCATTCCTGACTTTGTTCAAGAAGCCGACCATTCGGTTTTCCGATTCGTCCGATCGCAACCGGTCGGGACCATCGTTTCCCTCGGGACACGTAACCACCAACAGTGTGATTGCTGTTTTTTGCACGCTGTTTTACCGACGCCACGGCTGGCTTTACTGGTTCGTCGCCTTGGCCGTTGGTTATTCGCGAATTTATCTGGGTGCACATTGGCCAAGCGACGTGATCGCAACGTTCTTTCTGGCAGGCGGCGAAGCACTGCTCCTGGTCGGCCTGTTCGAATTGATTTGGAGGAGCGCAGGCCGCAAATGGATGCCGCAGTTTTTTGCGCGCTATCCAAGTTTGATTGCTGATCCCAATGTTGGGACGCGACCGCCAGACGTGCCGCAACACTCCGCATGAGCACAACGCGCGCGGTCTGGCTCTTCATTGTCGCCCTGACGGCGATTCGATTGTCGATGCTGGCAACAACCGACCTCGAATTTGACGAGGCGCATTATTGGATGTGGTCGGAGCGACTTGCCCCGGCCTATTTCAGCAAAGGGCCAGGCATCGCTTTCGCTATTCGCGCAAGCACCGCGGTTTTTGGAGCGAACGAATTCGGAGTGCGCTTTTTCAGTCCTTTGCTTGCGGCCGGAACGAGCCTGCTCTTCTTTTATTTTGCGCGCCGACTGTTCAACGCCACCGCCGGTCTGTGGGCCGTCATCGCGCTAAGTGTTACGCCCATTTTCAACATCGGCGCGTTTGTGATGACGATTGATGCGTTGTCGATTTTTTTCTGGCTGGCGGCAATGGTCACATTCTGGATTGCGTTGGAAAAAAGCCCCCGGTTCTCCTGGCATTGGCCGTTGACCGGACTTCTCATTGGGCTCGGGTTTCTTTCCAAATACACCAACGCGCTTGAGCTTGTTTCGATTGTATTGGTGCTGGCCCTTGCGCCCCGGCTCAGGCACGAATTCAAGCATCCCGGATTTTATCTTTTGCTCGGCATGTTCGCTCTTTGCACGGTGCCGCCGATCATGTGGAACGCACAGCACGCCTGGGTCACGCTTGCACATCTGCGATCGCGCGGCGGTATCGAGCACAGCTTTGGTTTGCACCCTGTCGAAGTTCTTTCGTTTATTGGTCAACATTTTCTGGCTTATTCGCCATTTCTATTCCTAGCGTTGGCATGGGGCGTTATCGGAAGCTGGCAACGGGTGAATCAGCAATTCAAGGTCCTGTTCCTGATGTGGTTTGGGTTGCCCGTGTTTCTTTTCTATTTGTTTCTTTCCTTAAACAAGGCTGCGGCGCCAAATTGGGATGGGCTCGCCTTCCTCGGTTTTGGACTACTGGCAATTTATTATTGGTGGGAGCGTCTCGAGGCGAGTGCCCTTTTACGCGTCGGCGCGGCGATCGCGATACTGGTTGGATTGACCATGAGCGCGGTGGCCCTCGATGCAGACTTGCTACGCGTGCTTGGATACAAGTTGCAGCGAAGCGACCCAAGCAACCGGATGCGCGGTTGGAAGAGCGCCACGAGCGCGTTGGAAACAATGCGCAATGATCTCGAAACAAAATTGGGTGAAAAACTTTTTCTTATTGCGGACGCGCGTGACCGGGCTTCGGAGATTTCGTTTTACCTGCGCGAGAAACGAGCCGAGGGCCCGGGTCATCCGCCGGTTTACATTCCCGAGTCGCAGGACATGGTGAATCAATTCTCGTTTTGGCCGCGCTATGATGAATTTGTTGAGCTAAAGCCGGGCGCGCCGCGGCCAGAGAGCGAAGTTTATACTGAAGAAAGCGGGATCAATTTGTTCGTTGGACGCGACGCGCTCTTTATTCGAGACGGCAAAAAGCAACGCGTGCCGCACAATATCAAAGCCGGCTTTCAATCGACGGAGCTGGTTGGCACGATTCAAGCATCGCGCTACGGGAAGCCGCTGCGAACCTGGCAAGTGTTTCTCTGTCGAAATTACCGCACACTCCCGTTATGAGAAGCCACCCAGACAAGCTTCCCGGCGTGTTCATCCTGAGCGGAGCGAAGGACCTCACACAAGCTTCGTTGATCACGCTCAGAATACAGCGTGACATAAACTCCGTGGGTGAGATCCCTCACTTCGTTCGGGATGACGCGCGTCCGATGCAGCGTGAGCTATTGCTCACCAGATGCACATGATGCAGACGACAAGCTCGCCGGAAATTTCTGTCGTGGTTCCTCTTTTCAACGAAGAAGAGAGCATCGCCATTTTACAAACGGAGCTGAGCGCTGCGCTGAAGGGACTTGATTACGAAACCATTTTTGTTGATGACGGCTCGGTTGATCGCACGGCGGAGCGGATCGAAACTGCGCCGAATATCCGCCTGATTCGTTTCGAGAAGAATTCCGGGCAAAGCGCCGCCATTTATGCCGGCCTCACAGCGGCGCTCGGTGGGACTGTGGTTATCATTGACGGCGATTTACAGAACGACCCTGCCGACATTCCAAAACTGCTCGCTGAAATCGACCGTGGCCCCGATCTTGTCTGCGGCTATCGCGTCAAGCGCCAGGACACGCTCGTCAAGCGTGCGACGAGTCGGATTGCGAACGCTGTACGCAGCCGCTACACGAAAGATGGGGTACGCGACACTGGTTGCACTCTTAAAGCGATGCGGCGCGAGTGCGTGAGCACGCTGCTTCCATTCAAGGGCATGCACCGTTTCATTCCCGCGCTGGTCAAAGCCGCCGGCTACCGGTTGGTCGAAGTTCCGGTGAACCATCGTCCCCGTCGCTTCGGCCAAAGCAAGTACGGCCTAGGCAATCGCGCTTTGCGCGCCACTATCGACATGTTTGGCGTGCGATGGTTGCTGTCCCGGCGATTGAATTACAAGATTCGCGAGAAGATGTGACGATGAGACACATGGGCAACGTGGCAAATCTCGCTTGTCAACTTAGACGCTCCCGCTAAGCTTGCCCTCCCGTACCGGGAATTTGCATGTCGTTGGCCAATTTACTTTCTGTCGAGCAAATCATCCCCGAGATGAAAGCAACGGAGCGCTGGGCCGCCATCGTTGAACTGATCGATCTCCTCGTTAGTCTGGGCAAAATCAAAACGGAAGACCGGGATCCAATTCTCGCTTCACTGAAACAGCGCGAGGAAACAATGAGCACAGGCATTGGATTCGGAATCGCCATTCCACATTGCTCTTCCGACCGGCTCGAGGAAGTCGTGGCCGCGTTCGGAAGATCGACAACTGGCATCGAGTTTGATGCGCTCGACAACGCGCCCGTCAAGTTTGTCGTGCTTTTCATCGTCCCGAAAAATCAATTTCAAACGCACCTGCGCACGCTGGCCTCGATCGCAAAATTTTTGAACGATCGCTCTGTGCGCGAGAGCCTGGCCAGCGCAAAATCTGCCGACGAAATTTTGTCGATCTTTCGCGATCGTTCGTAAGCTGTAGTCGTCGACCTCTGGGCGACGCGGCGTGCGGATGCAAAAGCTCCCAGCGGCGCGCCTCGCAGAGCGAGGCAGCTACAAATTGACCTCTTACCAATGGAAACTTTTCAATCACTTCTCGCAAAGAAGGTTTCCACCGCCTTGGCCGCCGCCGGCCTGCCAGACGCAGGCGAATTAACGCCAGCAACCGATCTGCGCTTCGGCGATTACCAGACGAATGCTGCTTTGGTGCTTGGAAAGCAGCGGGGCGAAAATCCGCGTGAACTTGCGGAGAAAATCGTCGGGCACCTTAACGTTGGCGACCTTTGCGAACAGCCAGCGGTCGCAGGTCCCGGTTTCATCAATCTTACATTGCGTCCTGGCGCAATTGCCGAAAAAACCGCCGGCATCTTGGGCGATGAAAGACTCGGCGTCGCGGAGACCGAATCGCCTCGGCGCATCGTGATTGATTTCGGATCGCCCAACGTGGCCAAGCCGATGCATGTCGGCCACATCCGCAGCACCGTCCTGGGCGATGCGCTGGCGCGTATCGCGACGTTTCTCGGGCACGAGGTGATCCGCGACAATCACATCGGCGACTGGGGGACTCAATTCGGTATGGTGATTTACGGCTGGAAGAACCTGCTGGATCAGCGCGCGCTTCAGCAGAACCCACTGGCCGAGATCGTCCGCATTTACAAGGAGACGAACGCGTCGGCGACCAGCGATCCTCAGGTTCGGGAAGCCTGTCGCCAGGAGCTGGTAAAACTGCAAGGAGGCGACAAGGAAAACATCGACATCTGGAACGAATGCGTCGCCTTCTCCATGCAGGACTTCGAGCACGTATACGAATTGCTCGATATTCATTACGACATCCAATGCGGCGAAAGCTTTTATAACGACCGGCTCCCAAGCGTAGTCGAACGCTTGCTCAAATCCGGAATTGCTGAGATCAGCGAGGGCGCGGTTGTCGTTTTCTTTCGCGATATCCCGGAGCTGGCCGATAAGCCATGCATCATCCGCAAACGCGACGGCGGATTTAATTACGCCACCACCGATATCGCGACAGTCGATTATCGCCTCGACGATTTGAAAGCGGACAGTGTTTGGTACGTGGTCGGCGCCCCGCAGACCCTGCATTTCAAACAAATTTTCGAGATTGCCCGGCGACAGGGTTATCAAGCCGATCTTCGCCACATCACATTTGGCAGCATCCTGGGCGAAGACCGCAAACTGATGAAAACGCGCTCAGGCGAAAACGTGCCGTTGCGCGAACTGCTCGAGGAAGCATGCCGGCGCGCACGCAAGATTATCGAGGAAAAAAATCCAGACCTGAGCGAGGCAGAGAAGATCGACGTCGCACAGAAAATCGGAATCGGTGCAGTCAAATACGCTGATCTGTCACAGTACCGGATGACCGATTACGTTTTTTTATGGGACAAAATGTTGTCCCTCCAGGGAAATACAGCGCCGTATTTACAAAACGCATATGTGCGAATTCGCTCCATTTTCCGCAAAGCCGGCGAATCTCCTGTAGCCACGTCCCTGGGAGGCGTTAGAGAGGAAACGGGGCGCAGGCCCGTGGCTACAAGCCTTATCCTAACGAACCCCGCCGAAATTAATCTTGCCAAACGCCTCTGTCAGTTTGCAGAGGTCGTTCCGCAAGTGCTGAACGACTTTCGTCCGAATATTCTGGCAAATTACCTCTTCGAAGTGGCGAACAGCTTCCACACATTCTACGAGGCTTGTCCGGTTTTGAAATCGGAAGAACCGGCGCGCAGCTCACGACTGACTTTGTGCGATCTCACCGGGCGCGTTCTGCATCGCGGTCTCGACTTGTTAGGCATCAAGGTGCCTGAGAAGATGTAGCAACGTTTTGTCATTCCGAGCGAAGTCGAGGAATCTCTGGAATCTCTGTTTGACCAAGCTATCGAAGGGGAAGATTGAGAGATGTCTCGACTTCGCTCCACATGACAAGGATTCCAACCTGTACCTACCGATTGCAATTCAATCGTTGGTTCACTTTTTCGCAGGCACGCGAGATCGTACCATATCTTGACGCGCTGGGAATCAGTGACGTGTATGCATCGCCGTATTTTCAGGCGAGCCCGGACAGCCTGCACGGCTACGACATCACCGACCACAACAAGCTCAACGGGGCAGTCGGCTCGCGTGAAGATTATGACGCGTGGGTCGCCGAGCTGCATGCGCATTCGATGGGCCAGATACTCGACTTTGTCCCGAACCACGTGGGGATCGGTGAACCGCTCAATGAGTGGTGGATGGACGTGCTCGAAAATGGGCCGAGCTCCAGATACGCGCCTTATTTCGATATCGACTGGCAGCCGCTGAAGTCCGATCTTTGCGATAAGGTTCTGCTGCCGATCTTGAGCGATCAATATGGGCGCGTTCTCGAGCGCGGTGAGCTGCAAGTGCGCTTTGATGAGGGAACGCTTTATTTGCTCTACGGTGATCGCAGACTGCCGATCGCTCCCGGAACGTATCGGTATGTTCTGGCAATCGCGTTACAAAATCTGTCCGAACACAAAGAAGAGGATTTCTACGCGGAACTGCAAAGCATTCTGACCGCGCTCGAATATTTGCCAAAACGCACCGAGACCGATCCAAAACGCATCGCCGAGCGCATTCGCGAAAAGGAAATCATCAAGCGACGTCTCGAACGGCGTTGCGCTGAAGCGCCGCAAGTCCAACAGGCAATTGAAAGGGCGCTGGTTCAGATCAACGGCGAACCCGGCGACCCGCGCAGCTTTGATGCGCTGGATCAACTGCTCAACGCGCAGTCTTATCGGCTGGCGTTTTGGCGAGTCGCTGCCGAGGAAATCAATTACCGTCGCTTTTTTGATGTCAACGACCTGGCTGCTATTCGCGTCGAGCTGCCCAAAGTCTTTGACACGATTCACCGGTTGACTCTCGAGTTGGTGAGCCAGCGCGCGGTAACAGGGCTCCGCATCGATCATCCTGATGGTCTTTACCTGCCGCGCGAGTATTTCGAAAAGCTCCAGCAGCGTTGCGCGAAAGCACTGGAGACCGCTTTGCCGAAGGACGGGCGCGCGATTTACATGGTGGCTGAAAAAATTCTCACTGGCTCCGAAACGCTGCGCAAGGATTGGCGCCTACACGGAACCACTGGGTACGATTTTGCGAATCAAGTAGCGCAGTTGCTGGTCGATGCATCGGCCGAGACGGTGATCACAAAGACGTTCCATCGTTTCATTGGTCACTCAATGCCGTTTGGCCACCTGCTGTATGCGAAGAAACTGCAGGTCATGAAATTGTCCCTGGCCAATGACGTCGATGTGCTGGGAAACATGCTCGACCGGCTTTCCGAGCAAAACCGCTGGTATCGCGATTTCACGCTCGAGGCGCTTTCGCGCGCGGTGCGCGAGACCATTGCTTGTTTTCCAGTTTACCGAACGTATCTGGAGCCGGGGCAGCCCGTGACTGAGGAAGACAGGCAGATTGTCGAACGCGCCATTGCCGCGGCGAAGCAGCGAAATCCGGCCATGGAAGAATCGATCTTCAATTTTCTTCGTGACGTGTTGCTCTTTCGTTTTCCGCCAAACCTCGATGCCAAGGCGCGCGCCGAGCACACGAATTTCGTCCTGAAGTTTCAGCAAGCCACAGGGCCGATCATGGCGAAGGGGCTGGAGGACACCGTCTTCTACATTTACAACCGGCTGGCGGCGTTGAACGAAGTGGGCGGCGAGCCGCAACAGTTCGGATTAAGCATTGCGGCATTTCACGAGCGGAATATTGATCGACAGCACAATTGGCGGGCGTCGTTGCTGGCCACTTCGACACATGACACAAAACGCAGTGAAGATGTGCGCGCTCGAATAGCGGCGATTTCTGAAATCCCGGAGCTTTGGCGACGTTCGCTGCAACGGTGGCGTGTTTCTAATCGTCGCTGGAAGCGAACGATCGACGACGTCGAAGCCCCGGACGCGAATGAAGAATACCTGCTCTATCAAACTCTGTTGGGGACATGGCCGATGCAGGCCAACGGCGAACCAGAAACGACCGCAACCCCGGATTACACCGAACGAATTCAAGCGTACATGGCCAAGGCGCTTCATGAAGCCAAGCTCAACACGAGTTGGATTCAGCCAAACGAAGAATGGGACGCAGCGATGTGCGATTTCGTCGCGAAAATTCTGGATCCATCTCCGCGAAATAAATTCCTTCCAGCGTTTGTTCCGGTGGCGAAAGAGATTGCGCGGCTCGGCGCCGTCAATTCGCTTACCCAAACATTGCTCAAGCTGACTTCGCCGGGAGTTCCCGACATTTACCAAGGCAACGAGATTTGGGATTATAGTCTGGTCGATCCCGATAATCGGCGGCCGGTCGATTACAAGCGACGTAGCGAAATGCTCGAATCGCTCGCAAGAGCCGATGTCCACGACCTGGCGCGCAACTGGGCTGATGGCCGGATTAAGATGTTTCTAACGCAGCGAGTCTCGCAATTTCGGCGCGAGCATATTGAGCTTTTTCAACATGGAGACTATTTGCCGCTCACACCGAGCGGCACACTCGCCGAATACTGCGTTAGCTTCGCCCGGGAGCTGGAACACCAATGGATTATTGTAATCGCACCGCGACTTTCTTCTCATATTGGTTTTCCGCCGATTGGTGAGAGTTGGAAAGACACGATAATCGAACTTCCTGAAACGCTGCCGTTGGCACATGCGCACGATCTTTTTACCTGTCGTCCTATTCCTGTGCAGAATCGGCGAGTGAAACTAGCCGATGCAATGTCGATCCTGCCGTTTGCGGTGATCACGAACCTGTAGCCGCTTCGCTGTGCGAAGCGTCGCCTACAGAGCGACGGCTACAGGTTACGCGCGCAGTCTTCCGAAAAGATCGACAACCCATCGCGCAAAGTTGCTGAGGTTCACCAGTAAATCCGCCCCAAATCCTGCGAATGTAATTTGCGGCGACGCAAGAACGAGCATCATGCTTAGCAGCAGCAGGTTCATCAAATAGATCACCACGAGCGAGAAGAACGTGCCCTGATCGCTCAGGTCGGTCTGATTTTTCGGAACCATCCAGCACGTGAACGTGAAATGGAACGCCCACGTCGCCCCGATCACAGCGTAAAGCCATCGGCCGTACGGCTGCATATTCACGAAAAGGCTGAGCGCGCCATAGATGGCGATTGCCAGAATACTGTAGAGCGGGAAAAAATACGGCGCCAGCGCGATCCAAAAGTTGGCCTTGTTGGTAACTACATGCCCACCGTCACGGCCAACGCGAAACCGACTGACGCGTCCACCCATCAACCAAACCCACAGCGCGTGGGTCAATTCGTGTCCGAAGACATAAACGAGGATCGGGCGCGGAAGACCGAAAAACGCGATCAGCCACAGAATTGCGCCCAATGAAAAAAACCAAAATTCTTCACCAGCCCAAAGACGTTGCGTCACCGCCGCGCGCGCGAAAGCGGTAAAAAATGTCTGGCTCAGAATTGCGCAAATTGGCAACAGAAAAATCGCAAAAACGAATTTCACCCAGCGCGTAGGCACTGTGAGCGGATCCGACACCGGAACAAATGTTCGCGCCCGAGCGACGTTGCGGACAACTCTCCGGCCGCGCTTGGAATTGCGCTTCCCGCGATTGTTTGCCGATTTTCTCTTTCTTGCAGCCAAAGTTGCCGCAGATTACGCAGAGTTAGCCAGCTAAAATCAAGACGGAAGCGCGCACGATAAGACGCGAAGTTATGGAGTGCCATTATTCCATTACTCCGTCACTCCATTTCCACTACGCGCGTCCCATGTAGGCGCCAGTGCGGGTGTCGATCTTGATCGTCTCCCCTTCCTTGATGAAGAGCGGAACGTTGATGGTCTTGCCTGTCTCGAGTGTCGCTGGCTTGGTCACATTGCTCGCTGTGTCGCCGCGCAGCCCCTCCGGGGATTCGGTCACTTTGAGGCTCACTGATGCGGGCAGTTCAACCTGTACCGGTTTGCCTTCGGCATAGAGGACCTGCACGGAAAGATTTTCTACCAGGTAATCTTTGGCGTCGCCGATCAGGTTCTCTTGCAACGTGATCGTGTCGTACGTCTCAGGATCCATGAAATGATAGCCGCTGCGTTCCTTGTAACTGAATTCGAGCTGTTTTCGCTCGATCTCGACCACCTCCACCTTGTCGGTCGAGCCAAAGCGAACATCGGCGCTCTTACCAGTATTGATGTAGCGGATAATCGCCTGTACGAAGGCGCGCAAATTTCCGGGCGTGCGATGATGGACTTCGAGCACAATGGCGGCGTTGCCATTGTATTTTATGGCCATTCCTCTGCGAAGATCGTTGGCTGCGGGCATCGAACGTTAGATTGTTAAACCAGAAGCGCGGACGTTACCTCTAGTTAACGCTCGCGCAAGCACGTCATCCTGAGCGAAGCGAAGGTCTCACACAAGATAATGAAATACACTAGTTACATCGCGTTATCACTCAACAAATTGTGAGGTCCCTTCCCAGCTACTTGCGATCAGCGCCTGAATCACAAAAGAAATCGACTCAAGCAGCTGGGTCGGGATGACACAGCGACAGCGCGCACTATAGCAATTTCAACCGCGTGAGGTCCTGTGAATCAACGATACCAACGGGCACGCTATCATCATCAACCACGACCAGGTCGTCGATGCGATGGCGCTCGAGCAGATTAAGAACCTCAACAGCTAGTCTATCTTTATGCACTGTGACCGGGTTCAACGTCATCAGGTCTGCAACAAGACGTTCACCGATCTTTGAATCGAATTGAAAATGGCGCACGAAATCGCCATGCGTAAAAATACCCAGCAACTTCTGATTTTCGTCGGTTACAACGGCCGCGCCGGCACGCACGCTAGTCATTGCCTTTAGCACATCACGCACGGATGTGTCGGTAGAAACAATCGCCATCGCTTCGCGTGGCCGCATGACTTGGTGCACACGCATCAGCATGCTGCGGCCGATCATTCCACCGGGATGAAACTTCGCAAAATCCTCCTTGTCGAAACCGCGCGCTTCCAGCAATACCATCGCCAGCGCATCGCCAAGCGCGAGCATCACTGTGGTGCTCGACGTCGGAGCGAGATTCAACGGGCAAGCTTCCTGTTCGATGTTTACGTCGAGAAACAGATGCGCGTTTTGCGCGAGAGTTGATTTCGGATCCCCGCAAATGGCGATGATCCTGACCTGGAAGCGGGCGATCGCTGGCAGAATCCGAACCATTTCTTCCGTCTCCCCGCTTGCGCTCAAAGCAAGCACAACATCGCCATCAGCAACTACCCCGAGGTCGCCGTGCAAGGCGTTTGAGGAATCGAGCACCACCGCCGGGGATCCTGTGCTGGTGAGCGTAGCCGCAATCTTAGCGCCGATGTGTCCGGATTTACCTACTCCCACGACAACGACCTTGCCTCGCGCGTCGACTGTTTCCTTGATCAGTTCAACGGCTCGGGAGAAATTTTCGCCCAGACGTTCCCGCAATCGCTTGAGCTCAAAAATTTCTATGTCCAGAACACGTCCGGCCTTTTCAAGGTAGTCCATCGAACTATATAATGGGGGGAGGTGTTGTGACGGGCAAGAATTTGCACGTCTGGAACGAAAGGAAAAAACATGAAAACATTAATGATCGCAATCGTGGCCGCGCTGGTTACAACCGCTTCGGCACAAGAATTCAGGGCACCAATAGGCCCGCAAAAACCAGTGCGCGCGATGGCCACTCCGCCGCCCCTTTTACAACGTCCCGCGGTCGAGGGAGTGATTCCGCGAGGATTCAGCGGCGGACGTAACCCGTTCCAGATGCTCAATCCATGGGCGCCGGCGCGCTATGGCACATGGGTAGAGAGTACGTCGTTCGACCCGGACCACCCTGGAAAATGGAACGGCATTAAACTCTTCGAGATTATCTTTTGACGTTGAAGCCAACAGCCATGCTGGCTGTTGGCTTCAGATCTGCCGGCGGCGAGGACCGTTGCGACTCGCAGCTCTACTTACCGTTCAGCACCGTTTGCGCTGCAGGCCTGCGCAGTTCTAGTTGGGCGCTCACCTTTTGGATTTGTGCGGCCTGCTCTTTAAGCTGGGACGTGAGAACCTCCATCCCTTTTTGCTGCTGAGCGATAATCGCCTCCTGCTTCGCCATTTTGGATTTTAGTTGCGTGATGTTGGTCTGTTGTTCCTCGACTTTTTTGTGCTCTTTAAGGAACTCGTTGATCAACATCGCGTTGACCGCATCGTAGCGCACATATGTAACCTGGCCGTCCTTGTCGCGCACCACCAGATCGGGATTTACCTCGGCCACGTCTTCCGCAATCAAACCAAATTGCGGCGTGTCTTTGGCTTTTTTGGTGTCTCCGTTCTTGTAATGAAACGTGACCGTTTTGAGCGCTAGGATGGCTTCGCTGGTTCAGCAAGCTCAATGTCGAAAGCGGCACGGCGGCTGCGGTTGTGGCACTCGAAGCGTGCCGGTCCGCCGCACCCGCATCTGACGGCAAACATGGTCAAGCTTGGGCAGCGTCGCCGGTTTGATCGCGACGCAGCTCTGTGCGGTATGGTCGGATAGTTGCGAATTTTACGACGAAATCGCGCGGCTGATCGCCTGAGCCGGATCGTCTGACCAGCGCACATACAGGTAATTTTTCAGCCTCATGCGCCGGGGCGTCAGAGACTCGTGTTGGTTAGCGTTCTCCTTGAGCGAACTGCGCAAAAAACTTTGCCAACTGCGAACGCACTGCCTGAAACGAGAGGTGCTCTAGCGCCCGCTGCTCTGATTCACTCACAATGGCGCCGCGTAAATCAGTGTTCTTCAACAAATCGAGCGCCATCGAAGCAATCTCGGTAATCGCCCGGCCCTCGCCGCAAGTTCTGGAAAATGCAATTCGTTCAATCGCACCGTCGCCGCCAACACAGGGGATTCGACAGAGTAGAGCGTCGCCCGCCACCTGGCCTGGCACATGGCTGCGATCCAGTTGCAAGACGATCTTATGCCGCGCCACATCCCGTAAATAATCCGGATACGATTTCCACTTCTCAATTACATGGAGTTTTCCTTCCGGAAATTTCAGCTCGGAAAGCAAACGCCGCGCTTTATATCCACCCAGATTAACGACGGTGACTGGTTCACCCGTCGCGTCACAAAGCTGGCGCGCAACCAGCAGCGCTGCGAAATGATTGCGCGATGGCACGTCCCATTCGCGCGTACCGACAAAGATTCCAGATTGCTCGTCCGGGGGTAGACAAAAATTCCATCTTTGATCTTCAACAGGATAAGACGTCGGAATAAATGCTACGCGCCTCAGGCTCCAGCGAACGCTCTGATAGATTTCCGCGGTTTCCGGAGTTGTAGCAATGCATCCATCCGCTTGTGCCACAATTTTAATGAAGCGCGATAATCTGGCACGGTCGCGTAGCTGTTGGGCGATCTGGTGGAGTCCAGTCTCCTTTAACGAAACAACTACGGTGCGACCATGTTTTTTTAGGTCGGCCAATGCGCGCTCTGACGCTCGAAAATCGCCGCGTAAAAGCAGAAGAACTGGCGTGTCCTCTGCGATGGCGCGACGCGGGTCACGGTGAAAGGCTCCCTGCGCACAGGCAGCGAAGGCGTGGAAGTTGATCGGCGGATGGGCGTCTTCCCCTGGCGCGGGCACGCTGTGAAACTGCTGTTCCGGATCACGCCCACCTGGGCTGAGAACAGTTAATCGAAAATCCTCTGCGCCCTGCAATGTCATTATTAGATAAGCCCGCGAATCACGCGAATTGACGCGAATACGATGATGAAAATGACAAAGCACGGAGGAAGTGACGAAATCCAAAAACCCAGCCAAGTACGTCGTCATTGCTTCCCTCGGTACTCTTCATTCTAACTATCGGCGTCAATCCGCGTGCTTCGCGGGTTCAAATCGCTCATTCGTCGGCATCGCCTGGAGGGGGCGTTGCCGATTTCAAGAGGGTTTCATCTTCGCCTTCCTGGTCCAGAGGTTTAACCGGTATTGCGCGCCGGATTTCGACCGGTTTCTTATCCTGCGGTTGGACCGGGATTGCTTTTCTGATCTCCGGAGCAGATTCCGCCGTTTGAGTACCGGATCCGTTGGCGCTCGCGTCGATGTTTGCTGGTTTCAATCCGCTCTCTCCGGCCACGGAGTCGGTCTTTTGATTTGCGGCGGTTTGAACTGCTGGCTGCGCCGCCGGCTCAGGTTTCAATGTTGGCTTAAGAGAATTGTAAGGATCCGTGTCGGCTAATAGCGTTGGACTTTTTACGGCGATTGGCGTGACCTCGCTCAGGTCCACGGCCAATGCGGCGCGCGGCAAATCGCTCGAAGAGAAAAAACGGGCAAGACGAGCGCGCGGCTCACCGTGGACATTGCAAGGCTCAGTCGGGACCTGCGATTGAGTGCCAATCTCCATGTAAGTGGTACGCCGCTGAATCGTTTCGCCGTTCGCTGTCTTGACTGCGTCATAACATTTGTCGGTGGCTAGCAGCCCAGACCTAGAACAAATCTCGACCTGCTTCAGTCCGCCTGAGGCGGATGTCGGCTGCTTGACTTCTCGGGGTGGATAATGGTCAGCCGCGGCATTCATGACGCCCACCCAAACAGGCAGCGCCAGCTCGCGTCCAAATGCGCCGCGATAAATCTTTTGCGGCTTATCGAAACCTGCCCAAACGGCGCAGGTGAAATTGGAATCATACCCGGCAAACAGCGCATCGGTAAAATCGTAGGCAGTGCCGGTTTTACCTGCTGCCGGAATTTTCTTGAGACCAAATTCCGTGAAGGCAGCTTTCCCTGTCCCTGATTCAAGCGCGTCTGCAAGGCAGGAATGCACTTCGTACGCGGTTTCAGGTTTGGTGACTAGCTTCCGGATACTCTCCCGTTTTGCATCCCAAACCAGGGTTCCGTCCTTTTCTTCGATACGCTCCAAAATATGTGACACGTTTGGCCGCCAGCCGCCGTTTGGGAATACCGTGTACGCGAGCGCGAGCTCGGCCAACGTAACCTCGCTGCTTCCGAGAAACGTGGCCGGATAAGGACGAAGCGGGGAATGAATGCCCGCCGCAGCGCAAAGCTGCAACACTGCATCAACTCCCGCGTCCATCCCAATTCGGACAGTTGCGCCATTTTTTGATTTCGCCAGAGCTTGTCTGGCCGTCATCGTGCCTTCATAACGGTTCTCGGCGCTTTCGGGCCCCCATTCGCCCAGAATTCCGGTTGTGCCACCGATCATGACCGCGCGATTATCCAGTGGCGAATCTTCTACCAGCGACCCGGGATACATTCCTTTTTCAAAAGCAGCCGCATAAACAAATGGCAACATTGCAGTCCCAGCGGGCCGGCGCGCTTGCAACGCGCGATTGTATTGGTTGTGCTCGAAATCGCGCCCACCGACCAGCACCAGAATATCGCCCGTTGCATTGTCCAGACCGATGATCGCGCCCTGGAGATACTCAGGCGCAGGCTGGTTTGACATCGTGCCGTTGGCTTTGGCCTTGCGAAACGATGCTGCGTACTGGGCGTAAGTCTGGTGATTGTAATCGGGGCGTTGTTCGATCTGTTCGAGATTCGCTCGCAAGGAATCTTCGGCAATCTTTTGAAGATCGACGTCGATTGTGGTTTGAATCCGATAGCCTTCGTTGATTGCGCGGTCCCATCCGACGGCTGCGATCACCTGCTGACGAATGTAATCGACTGCGTAGGTCTGTCCCTGGGCGTTTTGCCGGCTCCCCACAACGATTTCCTGGCCTCGTGCGTTGGTGCATTGTTCGCGACTGATAAATCCAATCTCCCGCATCCGATCGAGTGCGTAGTCGCGCGCTTCGCGCGAGGTCGCGCGGTCTGTCCATGGCGACAATCTGTTTGGGCTCTTGATCAGGCCTGCGAGGGTGGCGCATTCTGACAGCGACATTTCACGGGCTGGTTTGCCAAAGTACCCCCGCGACGCTGCTTCCGCTCCATACAGGCCGGCGCCGAAATAGATCCGGTTCAAATACAACTCCATGATTTTCTGTTTGCTGAAGTTGTCTTCAATCCGTTGCGCCAGGAAAATCTCGAGCAGTTTGCGGCGGAACGTTTTTTGTTTGAGCGAAAAACTGTTGCGCGCCAGTTGCTGCGTAATGGTGCTGGCGCCCTGGCGCACATGTCCGGCCGTCAAATTTTTCAGCGCTGCGCGGATGATTCCGAACGAATCGTAACCGTGATGCTGATAAAATTTTGCGTCTTCAACTGCGACGACCGCGTTAATGAGATCGGGAGGCAGTTGGTCATATGGCACCGTCTCGCGGTTCTCGACGTAGATTTGGCCGAAGATCTTGCCGTTGCGATCGAGGATCACGCTCGCTGATTCCATTTGTTCGAGCTTAGTTAGGTCGAACGCTCTGGCCTGCGCTTTGAGATCGGCGACAAGACTGGAGACGTAGACTGCTAAGACGACGACGAGCACTGCAACGCAGGCAATGGGCACATAAAACCACGGTCTCAAATACCAGGGTGGTCGAAAGCGATAGCCCGGTGCAGGCCTCAAATATGTGGCAGTCGGTCTCAAGCTTTAGGAAGGACTAGGTCGCCCAAGGTACGCGCCAACGCCTAGCGCTCAATGACCAATGACTAAATACCCACGGGGCATCATTGCAATTAAGTGTCGAGCGTTGAGCGCTTGCCACGCCGAAGCTTTCAGCGTAGGCGGGTTGAGCGTTGAGAACGCAAACGGGAAACGCCGCTCTGATTGAGCTTATCCGAACCGAGATTCGGGATCGCGGACCACAAGCATTCGACTGGTTCATGGAGCAGGTGCTTTACCATCCCGAGCACGGATACTACTCCTCCGGCAGCTGCACGATTGGCCGGAAAGGTGATTATTTCACTAACGTCAGCGTCGGGCCGCTCTTCGGGCAGCTGATGGTGGCACAATTCGCTGAGATCTGGGAGGACCTCGGTAAAATCAACGACTTTGTCATTGTTGAGCAGGGTGCACATGATGGCCAGTTCGCGCGCGACGCTCTCCAATCTTCGCAAGGACACACGCCGGAATTCTTCGAAGCTTCGCGGTACCGAATAATCGAACCATTTCCGATTTTGCGAGAGTGGCAATCGCACACACTGGAACCATTTCGGAACAAGATCGAATGGTGCAATTCGCTTGAACCATTCGTCGGCGTCCACTTTTCAAACGAACTACTCGACGCAATGCCAGTACGCGTGATCAGTCGCGGCATGGAAAAGCTTGTCGACTTTCAAGGCGACAAGTTTCTGTTCATCAAACGTCCGCTCTCAAGCACGGCGTTTAATCAAGCCGCGCTCGATTGGGTAGACAGCGTCGCAGCAAATTTGCAGCGAGGTTATGTGATCACGATTGATTACGGGCATTCGGGCAATGAATTTCAGGGAAATGTTCAGGTTCGCGCCCGCCATCGACACCTCGACTCGCCCTTTGAGCAAATTGGTCACGCGGACATCACAATGCACGTCGATTGGACAAGCATTGCCCGTCGCGCAGAGGCAAATGGATTGCGCGTCACAGGATTCACCGATCAACATCACTTCCTGACCGGAATCGTTTCCGAACTTGGTAGGGGCGGTTCACCCGAACCGCTCGTGGGCGACTGGGGTCAGTCGCCCCTACCTGGTTCGCCCAGAACCAAACGCGCGCTGCAAACGTTGCTGCATCCTGAAATGCTCGGACGCGCTTTTCAGGTTCTCGCGTTCGCCAAGAATGTCGATTCCGGAGCGCCGTCGCTGTCAGGTTTCAAATTCGCGCGGGAGGCGCGCTCTGCGCTCGGACTCTGAAATCCAATCAGTAAGCGGTTCAGGCCGCCGTTCGCCCGGATGCGAGCGCCGATTGCAGGCGTCCCAGCCTGCTTCCGTGCCCGATTTATTTGCGAATACGAAACTTTAGCTTTTCATGGCCCCAGTTCTTCTCGCCTTCAGACGAAGAATTGTCACAAGATTGTAACTTGCCATCCGAACCGGCATTCAAATTGAATAATGCGTGAACTCCGCTCCCGCGGTGCGCTGCCAGTTCAGAGCGAAATCTCGCGAGCCAACCGTTTTTCTTACAATACACGATTGGCTTGTAGTTGCAAGCGCCGAAGGAAATTATGAAAGCTGGTAATCGTTGGGTCATCGCGATCGCAGGTGTGTTTCTTCAGATCGCGCTCGGCGCCGTCTATGCCTGGAGTGTGTTCCGTATTCCATTGTCGAAGCAGTTTGGGTGGAGCATTTCGGAGGTCACATTCACATTTACCATCAGTATTTTCGTGCTCGGATTCGCGGCGTTCTTCGGCGGTTTATGGATGAATCGAAAAGGCCCGCGGATCGTTGCACTCACTGCCGCCACGCTCTACGGCCTCGGTGTTTTTCTGGCGAGCTTCTCCGCGAACAAACTTTGGTGGCTATATTTCAGCTACGGCTTTATCGGCGGTCTCGGTCTTGGACTCGGTTACATTGTTCCCGTGGCCGTGCTGGTGAAGTGGTTCCCCGATCGGCGCGGTCTGATTACCGGCATTGCAGTAGGCGGGTTCGGCGCGGGCGCGCTTATCACTGCGCCAGTAGCCTCACGATTGATTCAAGTAGTTGGTGTGTTGCCGACCTTCGCATATCTCGGGGTTGCTTATTTCATTGTCGCGATCATCGCTGCGTTATTCATGCGAAATCCGCCCGAAGGCTGGCAGCCAGAGGGCTGGACGCCGACGGAGAAGCAAGTTTCGCAACGAGCCAGCCACGATTTCGTCCTCCCAGAGGCGCTCAAGACCTGGCAGTGGTGGGTGCTTTGGCTGATTCTGTTTCTCAATACCTGTGCAGGCATCGCTGTGATTTCGCAGGAAGCTCCAATCTTTCAGGAGTTGACAGGAGTCACGGCAGTTGTCGCCGGTGGGATGGTCGGTGTCGCCAGCCTAGGCAACGGCGTGGGTCGCGTCTTCTGGGCGTGGCTCTCAGACCTTATCACGCGGCGCGCGACGTTTGCAGTCATGTTTATCTTCCAAGTCGGCCTGTTTTGGTTCCTGTCACGTATCACCGTGCCCTCGGTGATGACCACGATCACTTTCATTATCCTGATGTGTTACGGCGGGGGATTCGGCACGATGCCTGCATTCACGGCTGATTATTTCGGACCGAAGAACGTTGGGCCAATCTATGGGTTGATGCTGACAGCGTGGAGTTTTGCCAGCGTTTTCGGGCCGCTGTACATCGCGCGCATGCGCGAGACCACGGGAAATTATGCGGGCGCACTCCACGTCATCGCCATCGTAATGCTCGTTTCCATTCTGCTGCCAATTATCGTCAGGCCGCCGCGACGTCAACAATCGGTGTGAACATCACTACGCGTTTGTTTTTTGCTGGCTTAGCCTGCTGCATCATGACATTTTCAAGCGACTGAAATTCGCTCCGGCCGCGAAGAACTGAATGGAGAATATGTTCGCGCTGCTTTCGAAATGGCCACTCGTTAGGCAAATTCGCGAGCGCAAGGATGGCACCGGCCTCGAGTCGATGTCGGACAAAACGCGTGCGATGCGTGCACGTATCGATGACGCAAAAGTCGCGCGCTCGATCTGTCCGTACTGCGGCGTCGGTTGTGGCCAGCTGGTTTATCATAAGGACGGCAAACTGATTTCCATCGAAGGCGACCCGGAATCGCCGATCAGCCAGGGGAATCTTTGTCCGAAAGGTGCGGCGTCGTATCAATTGCTCACGCATTCGCAGCGCCAAACGAAAATAAAATATCGCGCGCCGCGCGCGAAACAGTGGACGGAAATTTCGCTGGATCGCGCGATGGACATGGTGGCCGAGCGCGTCTGGGAGTCGCGTAAGCGCACCTTCGTCAGGCAGGAGAACGGAGCAACAATTAATCACACGACTGCGATCTGCCACCTCGGCGGCGCCACCCTCGATAACGAAGAAAATTACCTCATCAAAAAACTTTTCACCGGAGGCCTGGGCATGGTCTGTGTATCCAACCAGGCCCGGATATGACATAGCAGCACGGTGCCCGGTCTGGGCACCTCCTTTGGCCGGGGCGGAGCTACGACTGCGCAACAGGATCTGGCCAACGCGGACTGCATTTTAATTGAAGGTTCATCAATGGCCGAGGCGCATCCGGTCGGTTTCCGCTGGGTAATGAAAGCGAAAGAGAATGGCGCGACCATAATCCATGTCGATCCAAGGTTTTCGCGAACGAGCGCGCTGGCCAATATCTGGGTGCCAATCCGCGCCGGCAGCGACATCACGTTTCTTGGCGGAATTATCCATCATATCATCGAGAACGAACTCTTCTTTCGTGATTACGTCGTTCACTACACAAATGCGTCCTGCATTTTGCGCGATGAGTATGGCGATCCTGAAGATAACGCAGACGGTTATTTCTCCGGCTGGAACGAGAGCCGGCGCGCGTATGAGATGGAAAGCTGGCAATACAAGGGCGAAGGATTGAGCTATCCCGAACGCGATCTCACTCTGCAAAATCCACAATGTGTTTTCCAAAAACTGAAACGGCATTTCGCGCGCTACACGCCGGAGATGGTCGAAAAGGTTTGCGGCATCCCGCCGGCGCTCTTTCAGAAAGTCGCCGATGCGCTCGTTGCAGCATCCGGTCCGGATAAAACCGCGGCGATCTGTTATGCGGTCGGCTGGACGCAGCATTCCAAAGGCGTGCAGATCATTCGCACTGCGGCGATCTTGCAACTTCTGCTCGGAAATATCGGCCGGCCCGGCGGCGGCATTCTCGCTCTTCGTGGCCACGCGTCGATCCAGGGCTCGACCGATATCCCCACGCTCTATGACATTTTACCCGGTTATCTGGCGATGCCGTGCGGCGGAGATGAGGAGACCCTGCAAAAATATCTCGATGCGCACACGGCAAAGACCGGCCTCTGGTCGAACACGCCGGCGTATTTCATCAGCTTGTTAAAGGTTTACTACGGCAAACACGCAACCGCGGAGAACGATTTCGGTTATAACTGGCTACCGAAAATCACCGCCGACCATTCCTTCTTCGAATATCTCTACGAAATGGCCGACGGAAAGATGGAGGGGATGTTCTTGATTGGACAGAATTCGGCTGTCGGCGCGCCGAATACACGCCTGCAACGAAGGTCGATGGCGAAACTGAAATGGTTTGTTATCCGCGACATGGTCGAAACCGAGCCGGCCAGATTTTGGCGAGACTCGGCTGAAATCGAGCGCGGTGAATTGAAAACGGACGAGATTGAGACCGAGGTCTTTTTCTTTCCTGCGGCCGGCCATGCGGAAAAAGAAGGCGCATTCACGAACACCCAGCGTCTTTTGCAATGGCGCGAGAAAGCGGTCGAGCCACCGGGCGATTGCCGATCCGAAGCGTGGTTCATTCACCAACTGGCTTTGAGATTGATCGCCAAGGCCAGGGCCTCCGATGATCCGATGGACGAGCCGTTGCGTGCGCTCAATTGGTGGTATCCGGAGGACGAGCTCGGCGAGCCGAAAATGGAGGCGGTGCTCGCCGAGATCAACGGCTGGAAAACAGAACCGCAATCAAACGCAGAAGGCGTTCTTTTTGGGAGAGATCGAGAAGGCCAACAACATCATGGTCCACAAGTCGCGGATTATAACGAATTGAAAGCTGATGGCTCGACCGCGTGCGGCGCCTGGATTTACTCGGGCGTATTCAATCGAGATGGCGTGAACAAAGCAAACGCGCGGCAGCCGAAAGATTATCTCGGACATGGTTGGGGCTTCAGTTGGCCGAGCGATCGCCGCATCATTTACAATCGGGCCAGCGCGAAACCGAATGGCGAACCGTGGAGCGAACGCAAAAAACTTGTCTGGTGGGACTCGGAAAAATGGACTGGCATTGACGTTCCTGATTTCAAGGCAAACAAACGTCCCGATTACCGACCGCGAGGGGACGAAACTGGTCTTGATGGTCACCGCGGCGACGCGCCCTTCATCTTGCACGAGGATGGCTTGGGTTGGATGTACGTTCCGAAGGGTTTGCAGGACGGCCCATTCCCGACGCATTACGAGCCGTTGGAATCGCCGGTGCGAAATTGGCTCTATTCGCGCGATACGAACCCCGTCGTGAACTGGTTCACACGAGTTGAAAACCGCTTCGCGCCGCCGGGCGATCCGCGTTTTCCTTACGTGCTCACCACTTATCGGCTGACCGAGCACCATACCGGCGGCGGCATGTCGCGTTTTCTCAGCCATCTTTCCGAATTGCAGCCGGAAATGTTTGTAGAAATCTCGCCGGAGCTTGCGACTGAACTTAACATCACCAAAGGCGACTACGTTTGCCTCGTGAGCTTGCGCGGCGCTATCGAAGCGCGCGCTCTCGTTAGCCGCCGCATTCGACCGGTGAACTTGAATGGGAAAACGATTCATCAGATTGCAATTCCATTTCACTTCGGAGCGGCCGGTCCATTGCGCGGTAACGCTGCCAACAATCTGGTTGCTATTTCCGGCGAACCGAATGTCACGATCATGGAAAGCAAGGCGCTTGTCTGCAACATCATCCCGGGACGCTTGCCGCGTGGCCCGGCTTTTCTTGATTGGCTCGAGCGAAACGCGCCGCAGGCCGGTCAGCCACCAAACTTGCATCCGGAACAGCCACCCCTGGGCGCGCCGACCGGTGGAAGGTTTTCGCGTAGTCGCGGCAAGGAGGGAAAAACGGGATGAAGAATGGAGTAGTGGAGTGATCAAATGATGAAAAAATTTTGCATTACTCCACCACTCCACTACTCCATCACTCCGGCGGAGCCATGATCGGCCAAGGCATTCAGAGTACGAATCAGCGGAAGCACTCCTACGTGCGCGATAACGTCGAAGTGGGATTTTTCACCGACCCGACCGTTTGCATCGGCTGCAAAGCTTGCGAAGTCGCGTGCAAAGAATGGAACCACGTTCCCGATGACGGATTCACCTGGACGGGAAATTCCTACGATAACACCGGTCATCTCGGAGCATCCACGTGGCGCCATGTAATGTTTCTCGAACAGGACCGCGCGAAAGGAAATCAAATCGCCGGTCCGATGTCGCTGGACGAAGATCCGTTCCGGTGGATTTTCTTGTCCGACGTATGCAAGCATTGTGAAGAAGCCGGTTGCCTCGAAGCGTGCCCGACCGGCTCAATCGTCCGGACTGAAGTTGGTTCCGTGCTCGTGCAGAACGATGTTTGCAACGGCTGCGGCTATTGCGTGGTGTCGTGCCCGTTCGGCGTGATCGATCGCCGGCCGTCGCCACTTTCCGACGCGGGCGGCGCATTCAAGTGCACGTTTTGTTACGATCGACAAAAGAGCGGGCTGGTTCCGGCTTGTGCAAAGGTTTGTCCAACCGAATCCATCGTGTTCGGCCGATTGGATGATCTCCGCGCGCAGGGAGCGAAACGCGTGCAGCAATTACAAGAAGCCGGTTACCACGACGCGCAACTTTACGATCCGATGGAAACTTCTGTGCGCGGCATTCACGCATTCTTTTTGATTCTCGGCGAACCGGAAGCTTATGGACTTCCGCCGAAACCCCAGATTCCTACGATTCACCTGAAGTCGGCATGGACTTCGGCATTCGCGACCGCAATTGCATCAATCATCGCAACGCTCCTGGCGTTCGCGTTTTTCTCGTGACGACAAATTCGCCATCTGAAAAGCGACTCGAACAACTGCGCGAGAAAGCGTGGCAGGAAGGAGTCGTTCCCGGTCGTGGTGCCGATGTTATCGGTGGTCCCATTCCGCGGAAGCCTGGTTACTACGGTCAGCCCGTGGTGAAACCGCCGGTGTGGACGTGGCAAGTTCCGCTCTATTTCTTTTTCGGAGGAATCGCAGGAATGTCCGCGGTGATCGCGAGCGGCGCGATCATCTTTCACCATGTCGATCTTGCGCGCGCGGCGATGTGGATCGCTGCCATCGCCGGAGCGGTTCTTTCGCCAATTCTGCTGATCATGGATCTTGGTCGTCCGCATCTCTTTCTTAATATGCTGCGCGTGTTCAAACATCGATCGGCCATGTCGATGGGCGCCTGGATTCTGAGCGCGTTTGGGGCTTGCGCCGTTCCAGGTTTGATCGCGCTCGAACTGCACGCTCATCAGGTCTTCCCCGGCACAGTCGATCAATTCCTTAGCGTCGCTGCCGGCATTTTCGTTTTTGGTTCAGCGATTTTCGGAACGTTACTCGCGACTTATACGGGCGTGCTCATCGGGGCGACAGCGATACCGGCGTGGTTTTTACATCGGACACTGCTGCCGATTCATTTCGGAACGGCGGGACTGGGATCCGCCGCAGCGCTGTTGGAATTACTCGGGCACCGAATCCCCGCGCTCAACTTCCTCGGATTTTACGCGGCCGGAGTCGAGACGGTCCTCCTGATCTGGCTCAGTGCGAATAAACACGGCGTCGCTGATCGCGCCATTCACGAACATGGTTCGGGTTGGCTGATTCGGATCGGCGAAATATTGAACGGCCCGCTGGCGCTTGTTCTTCGTTTCTTCGGCTTGGTTCCGTTCGCAGCGATTTCATTTTTAATCGGCGCGCTCGTCAGCCGCTTCGGCTGGATCGCCGTGGGCAAAGTTTCAGGGGCCGATCCCGAAGCAGTGTTTGCTGCGGAACGATGAACTTTAGCTTTCTTTTCCTTTGAAGACGCGGAACAGGAAGAAGAGCGACGGAAACAATACGATCGCGCCGGCAACCAGCGCATAGGTTAGCAGCCGGAGCGTGACCTCGGGGGCAGCGGCGTTAAAAATGGTGATGTCGGGCGTAATCAGCCTTGGATATTGCGCCAAGCTCCAGCCGGTGAGGATCAACGTCACTTCGGCGATCGCGGCGATTCGCGCCAACGCAAACCGGCGCAGCCAAAGACAGGTTAGCGCTGCCATCGCCAAGACCAGGGTTGTTCCAATGAGCAGCGGCGCCCACCATTGCGTCAAGCCGTGATACATTGCCGGTGCGCCTTGCTTTGACGTGATGAAAACGAGGAAGGCAATCGGGACGAGCGCAACGCCGGAGTAAAGCGCGCGCAAACGAAAATCATTTTGCACATGGCTCTCGGTGCTGGGGTCGACAGTAAGATAAGTCGCCGCGAGAAAAGCGAAGAGCGCGAGCGCGAACAGGCCGCACGCGAACGCAAACGGCGTAAGCCACCCGGCAAAGAAACCGCTCACAACACGACCATCAACAATGCGGATGTGGCCAGTGCTGAGCGCGCCGAGCGCCACGCCCTGGATGAAAGGCGTAAAGAAACTGGCCGCGCCGAACAACATGCTCCAGCCTTGTTTCACCTCTTTAGATTTGATGTCGTACTTCCGGAAAATAAATGCAGAACCGCGAAGGACGATCCCGACTAACATGAGTGTGAACGGAATGTTGAGCGCCGTCATCATGGCCGCGAATGCCGGCGGAAAGGCAGTAAACAAAATGACGACGATCAGTATTAGCCATACGTGGTCTGCCTCCCAGATCGGTCCGATGGCCCGTTCGATGGCGTCTCTTTGCGCGCCGGCTCGCGGCCCGATCGCGAGCAAATCCCACATGCCGCCGCCGTAATCGGCGTCGCCGGCGACGGCATAGAAAATCAACGCCGCGAACATGAAACCGGCGACAATAAGTTCAAACATTTTTCGTGACGAGTTCCGAAGCCGGCGCCTCGGTCTTAATAAACTGACGGCGTAGCAAAAAAAACAGCGCCACGGAAAGAAAGAGGTAGATGAGCGTGAATATCACAAAAGGAATCGCAATCTTCTGCATCGGAGTGACGGCTTCTTGTGTTCTCATCACGCCGTAAATGATCCAGGGTTGACGCCCAAGTTCGGTCACGACCCAGCCCGCTTCGATTGCAACGAACCCTAGCGGCCCGGCCGCGACGATCGTGCGCAGGATCCATTTGCCGTCCGGAACTCCCCGATGTTTCCAAGCGAGCCAGCCAACCGTCATCGACAAAGCGATCAACGCGAGTCCGCAGAGGACCATGAGATCGAACGACCAATGCACCAGGCGCACATTTGGCCAGTCGTTAGGCGTAAATTGATCCAGGCCGATGATCTTGCTGTTCGGATCGCGATTGACCAGAAGGCTGAGGCCGCGCGGAATGGTCAACGCGAAACGCGTGGTGCGTGATTGATCGTCCGGGATGCCCCCGAGCCGCCAGGGCGCGCCGGTTTGTGTCTGGTAAACGGCTTCCATGGCCGCGAGTTTGGCCGGTTGAAGTTTCCCGACCGAACGCGCGCTGAAATCGCCGCTGATCAATTGCAAGGGAGCGCTGGTGCAGGCGAGCGCGAGCGCCATGCCCAATGCGTTGCGATGAAAAGCGTTTCGGCGATCGCGCAAGAGGAAAAAGGCATGAATCGCAGCCACGGCAAATCCGGTCGCGATAAACGCAGCCAGAGTCATGTGCAGAACTTCATGAGCCGCCGCGGGATTCAGCATCGCCGCGATTGGATCGATATCGGTGATCTTGCCATCGAGAATCTTGAAACCGGCCGGCGTATTCATCCAGGCGTTCGCTGTCACGACGAAGATGCCGGACGTAACTCCGCCCAGGATCACGAGCACGCCGCAGAACCAATGCACCAGCGGCGGCAGACGCTTCCACCCCATCAAATACAAGCCGAGGAAAATCGCCTCGGTGAAAAACGCGAAACCCTCGAGCGAAAACGGCATCCCGATGATCGCGCCTGATTTTTCCATGAAGCCTGGCCACAGCAGACCGAGCTCAAACGAGAGCACCGTTCCTGACACCGCGCCGACGGCGAAAAGAATGGCTGCACCGCGCGACCATCGTTTTGCCAGCTCCAAAAAGACCGGGCGACCTGTGCGAAGATACAGCGCTTCGGAGATCACCATTAAAACGGGCAGGCTAATTCCAATGGCAGCAAACACGATGTGGAACGCCAGGGACATGCCCATCTGCGAGCGGGCAAAAAGAAAATCATTCACCGGAAAGTCGGAATTCGACTCAACGTAGCAGTGCGCGTAACCCGCAATCAACGGCATTCCGCGGACGCGACCAACTTGTTACTAGCGCTCTTCTAGAATAACGCGTTCGATGTGCGAATAAATATTAAACGAGGGCGGACGCAGAAATCCGATCAGCGTTTGATTGCTTTCTCGTGCAAAATCGGCAGCGAGCGTCGAAGGCGCTGAGACCGCGGCGACAATGGGAACACCAGCCGCGAGCGCTTTTTGTACGATTTCAAATGAGGCCCGACCGCTCACCAGAAGAACATGCCGATTCAGCGGAAGCAATTTATCCAGGAACGCGCGACCAATCACTTTGTCCACGGCGTTGTGGCGACCAATGTCTTCGCGAACAATTTTCAGTTCGCCACCAACATCAAAAATTCCTGCGGCATGAATTCCGCCGGTGCGCGCGAAATCGCCCTGCGCTTCTCGCAATTTTTCCGGAAGTGAGAGCAGAGTTTCAATATCGATTCGAACGTTGGTTGATTCGATCGCCGGAAAACTTTGCCGAATCGCATCGATGCTCGTTTTACCACAAAGTCCGCAGCTGCTGGAAATCGTCCCAAAACGTTGTGCGGAGTTCAGTTTCAACTTCACGCCGTCAGCGAGATCGATAATCACTCTGTTGTCACTATCTATCGAAGCCTTCTCGATCTCGTTGCGATCGTACAGTATCGCTTCCGAAACCAGGAAACCCACGGCGAGCTCATCATCGTGTCCCGGTGTGCGCATGGTCGTGGCCAAAGGTTTACCGCCAATTCGAATTTCGAGCGGCTCTTCGATCGTCAGATCGTCCCGCAAATATTCGAGCGAGCCGTCCTGTCTTCGCCGGATGATTCTTCCCGGACCGATGCTCGGCACTTCTTTCATCAGTGAGGATTTCAGATATTGTTGCAGCCGGTGGAAATCTGTCACTTGTACATTTCGCCCGGGCACAATTTCGTTGGTCATCACGGTCGCGAGCCAGACACGCATCTGATGATCGAAGTGCCGGTGATCGAATGTGTCGCGGGCCGCGGGATTCGCGGAGATCGTTACTTCGATTTTAAAGACGACTACAAAGGCCAGATCACATTTTTTTCGCTCGATGTTTTCGATGAGTTGTGCGCCGCAGTGAACATACACGATTGCTCGCCAGCCGCGGCGCGGCGCAATGTGATCACACGCGGCGTTGATCTGAACGAGCTGATCGGCACGGAATTCGAGGTCCAGGGTGTTTGTTTGTATGGAACGGAGGAGTCCGCGCCTTGTTATTGGATGGATCGGGCGTTCGCGCCAGGTGCTAAAGATTTTTTGAAAGGCCGCGGGGGACTCCGCGCGAAAATTCTTTGCGACGGCGAGCTGCGCTCGACTGTGCAATTGCCTCGAATGAAACCAGACGGGCACTTAATCGCCTCTCCCTTTGCAAGGGAGAGGGAAGGATGAGGGTTTTATTGCACGTCTCATTACTCGGTGAAAAACCCCTCACCTCGATCCTCTCCCCTTCGCGAAGGGGAGAGGCGAATTCACCCTAGCGCGAAAACGAGCTTGAGCGCTGTGTTGCTCGCAGGCGGGGAATCACGCCGGATGGGCAAGGACAAAGCGACACTTCTGTTTCGCGGAAAAGCGCTCTGGCAGATTCAACTCGAATTGTTGCGGAAATTCGCGCCGACAGAAATCTTCGTTTCCGCGCGCATCGATCCGGTCTGGCGCCCTCCGGACGTGCAGTTCGTCGCCGACGATCCCCCATCACGCGGTCCGCTTAGCGGCCTGGCCGCATCGCTGGCGGAGATGCACACCAAACATCTGCTAGCACTCGCAACAGACATGCCGTTCATAACCGAAAAATACCTGAAGTTGCTTTACAGTCAGATTGAGCCGCGCCGTGGTGTAATTGCAAAGATCGACGATCGCTTCGAGCCGTTGGCAGCGATTTATCCACGCGAAGCGCTCGCGAACGTCCAGAAGGCACTTTCTGGAAAGGATTTTTCACTGCAAACGGTGACGAACCGTCTCGTCGCAGCAGGAAAACTCCGTGTGATATCAGTTACATCACAGGAAAGAAAATTTTTCCTGAATATGAATGAACCAGTGGACCTGGCGCCGCTGTAGCCGAGGGCGCTGACCTCGGCCACCCCGGGTTTTTCATACACAAGTCCACCGCGGTCAGCGCCCGCGGCTACAGGTGAAATTTTCGCGCCAACCAAAAGATGCTCTTGCCAGTTAGCCAGAGGTGCTCGATATATCCGCTTCGATTTGGGATTGTGATGCGACTGTCGATCTTGCGGGCTGCTGCTTTGTTTTTTTCGTTTCCGGCGTGCGCCTTTTGCGCCAGCAACGTTGTGAATCTTTCGCATTACGACATGATGCGGCCCGATTTTGCCGCAATGAAACGCGAAGGCATTGTCGGGGTGATTCATGAAGCCACGTATCCGCATTTCGTACACGATGCGAAATATTTTGAACGCCAGCAGGCGGCGACACGCGCAGGTTTGCTTTGGGGAGCCTATCACTACGCCAACGGAACCGATCCGGTCCGTCAGGCTGACCATTTTCTAAGCGCCGTATCCAGCGCGTGGGCGCAAGTCGATTCGGCGGTGCGAGGCCCGGGCGTCCTGCTGGTCCTTGATTTCGAAAAGAATGGTCATTATCCCGGAGGCACGATGCGGGTCGATCAGGCGGTCGCTTTTGTTGAGCGAATTCGCCAACACACCGGCGTATATCCAGGCATTTATTCCGGCGAATATCATCTGCGGCAGGCCCTGAATAGCGGCAAGGTGACTAATGCCCAGAGAAAAGTCCTGGCGAATTGCTGGCTTTGGATGGCAAATTATCGCAACGAGCCACGCCCAACGTCGCCGTGGAGCTACTGGTCTCTTTGGCAATATTGTGGCGACGGCAGGGGCGCTCGACCACGCTCCGCCTACCCGATAAGTGTTGCCAACATCAAGAAGGCAGAGCGCAACATTTTTCGCGGGAATCAATCAGACCTGAAGGAGTTCTGGCAAAGACGCGCCTGGGAGCCTTCGGGAGGAAAATCTCGCCGCGAATCTGAGCGGACTGTCGCGGCCGATTAAGGCCCGGCCTTTTCCGACACGCTCTTTGCCTGCTGCGACGCAGTCGCTCCTTCTTTTTGGATGCCGCGCTGCGTTGTGAGATAAACTGCAAAACTGCCGAGCCAATGTCCGCCTTCGTAATGCGCGCCGGTAACCGCGGCGAGACCCGCGTGCCGATGCGCGTCCGCTGCAGGCTGCAGCGCGGCTCTGCGCCGATCATCCTGTGGCAGCGCCGACAGGATTCCTTCCAGCATCCAGGCGCGACTCAGGTTTAGCCCGTCCAGATGCGCGAGTTTGGGATCGCTCGGATCGGGCGAGACAACCGGTTTCAGCCAGTCGCCGTTTCCCGTCATCGGGATCTGCGGCAGGAAATCACTGAGCCATTTCGCGAATTCCGTTTGCGACAAAACGCGACGCATCACATCCGCTTCGCCCAGGCAGGGTGAAAGAAAATCTTCTCCAGAAGGTTCGTAACTGAGCGGACAATCCTTGTCCGCGAGGAAGAATTTTCTCGCTGAATCCGCAACCAACCTGGCAAAGGAATCGTTTTTGGTTGAGCGCACGTAATCCAGCATGAGGCCGAGCCCGAACGCTGTTTGATCATGCTCGCCGATGCGCACCGGATGCGAAAGTTTCGGCAGCCATGTTTTTAATCGCTCGATTGCTGCGTCTTCGAGTGGACGCAGGCTCGCTGACATCTCTCGCGCCTGGTCGTCATCCCATTCGCGCAACTCGGCGCATAATTGCAGCAGCCACGCCAACCCATAAGGCCGCTCAAAACTGGTGCGGCCTTCTCCACGAAGATACCCGGCTTCCTGTTTCAAATTTTCCGTCGCAAGGCTTTTACGCAGCGCGTCGCGCGCCTGCGCGGCAAACGAAGCGTCCGGAAACGTGCGCAGCAGTCTCACGAGCAACCAGTGTCCGTGCACTGATGAATGCCAGTCATAACATCCGTAAAATGCGGGCGTGAGCTTGCGCGGCGGCGCCACATCCGCATCGCTGTTCAACACATGACTGATTTTGTTCGGGTACTCCTTCCCAACACATGCCAGCGCCAATTTTGCGAAGCGTTCTGCTGCCTTTTCATCGAAGGTCGGGGCCGTGTTCGTTACTGCCGCCGCGACCGATGGCATCAGCAGCAGGATTGCGAGAAAACGTTTCATGCCTGGGCGCGACCGTAATCGCTGTTGCCCGGCAGCGCGAGCGCGCTGAAAATCCGAACCATGTTTATTCGTTTCCGTTCGCTGGTAAAATCGACATCTGCTGAGGCGGCCCTCGGCGTAATTGTGGCAATGACGCACATCGCAGCTATCTCTGTCATCGCGCAAACGTCACCCGTGCAAAATCCTAATATGGCAGATAACCCATTGCTCACTGAAAGCTCGCTGCCGTATCACATCCCGCCGTTCGATAAGATCAAGGACGAACACTTCGAGCCGGCTATCGAGGCGGGCATGCGCGAGCAACTCAAGGAAGTTGAAGCGGTGGCGAACAATTCTGAAACGCCAACATTCGACAACACCATTGTCGCGCTGGAACGCACCGGCCGTTTGCTCGATCGCGCCGAGCGCACCTTTTCGAACCTTAACGCCTGCAACACCAATCCGACGTTGCAGAAGATCGAGACCGAGATCGCGCCGAAGCTCTCTGCTCATCGCGACGCAATTCATCTCAATGGCAAATTGTTCGCGCGTATCCAGGAGCTTTACGATCATCGCGACAACCTCGGCCTTGATCCGGAATCGGTTTACCTGCTCGAGCGCTATTACAAGGATTTCGTGCGGGCAGGCGCGAAGCTCTCCGATGCGGACAAGGAAAAGCTCAAGAAAATCAACACTGAGCTCGCAACTTTGCAGACTCAATTCGAACAAAATGTTTTGAAGGAAAAGAACGCATCCTCGGTCGTCGTCGATCGCAAGGAAGATCTGAGCGGTCTTTCCGATAACCAGATGGCGAGCGTTGTCGCGGCGGCGAAAGCGGAGCACAAGGAAGGCAAATTCGTCATTCAAATGCAGAACACGACCGGCCAGCCCCTGTTTGGATCGTTACAAAACCGGCAACTGCGCGAGCGCATCATGCAAACCTCTCTCGCGCGCAACAGCCACGGTGGCGAGTTCGACACCCGCAACATCGTGACGCGAACAGCGCAATTGCGAGCGGAAAAGGCGAAGTTGCTCGGGTACGCGAATTGGGCCGCGTATCAGCTCGAAGACCAGACTGCTCACGATGTTCCCACCGTGAACAAACTTCTGAGCGACCTCGCGCCGTCCGCCGTGGCAAACGCAAAACGCGAAGCGGCCGACATGCAGAAGATTGTCGACCAGGAAAAAGGCGGCTTTGAGATAGCGTCATGGGATTGGCCCTTTTATTCGGAGAACGTTCGCAAGGCGCGTTACGCTTTCGACGAATCGGAGCTGCGCCCATACTACGAGCTGAATCACGTGATTCTCGACGGTGTATTCTTCGCCGCCGGAAAACTTTACGGTCTCACCTTCAAGGAGCGTCATGACATTCCCGTTTATCAGCCGGACGTGCGCGTATTCGAAGTTTACGATCGCGACGGCAAACCGCTGGCGTTGTTCCTCGGCGACTATTACGCGCGTCCATCGAAACGCGGCGGCGCATGGATGAACGCTTACGTGCAGCAAAGCGATCTATTCGCGACCAGGCCGGTCGTGGCCAATCATCTCAATATTCCGAAGCCGCCGCCCGGCGAACCAACGTTGCTGACGCACGATGAGGTGCGCACTGCGTTCCATGAGTTCGGCCACGCTCTACACGGAATGTTTTCCAAGGTAAAATATCCGCGCTTCAGTGGAACAAGCGTGCCGCGTGACTTCGTCGAGTACCCTTCGCAGGTGAACGAAATGTGGGCGACATGGCCGGAAGTGCTCAAGAATTATGCGAAACATTACAAGACGGGCGAACCCATTCCGCAGGCGTTGCTCGACAAGGTGATCGCTGCGGAAAAATTCAATCAGGACTACAAAACAACGGAATACCTGTCGGCGTCACTTCTCGATCAGGCGTGGCATCAACTGAATCCATCTGATGTTCCGCAAGACGCAGTCGCCTTTGAAGCGGAAGCGTTGCACAAGGCCGGTGTCGATTTTCCGCCGGTGCCTCCGCGTTACCGCAGCTTTTATTTTTCACACGCGTTCGCCGGCGGTTACTCGGCCGGTTATTACTCCTATATCTGGAGCGAAGTACTCGACACCGACACGGTCGAGTGGTTCAAAGAACACGAAGGATTGAAACGCGAGAACGGTGACCGCTTTCGCGCCATGTTACTGTCACGCGGCGGATCGGCTGACGCCCTCGGGCTGTTTAAGAATTTTGTGGGACGCGATCCTTATCTCGAGCCGTTGCTAAAGCGGCGAGGGCTCGATCGCGGGCAGAGCGAGAATGGAGCAAGCCGGTAGATAGAAACTGAGGGGTTACAGCGCGACGGCGTCCGCTAGCACACCAATACGAAACCCGTTCTCATCTTCGTAACCCTCGGGGGCTCGAAGCAACGCGTCCAACAGCACGAACGAAGCGGAAACGTTAACGAAGAAGCTAAACAGCATCCCAAAGCGCATCACCAGATTGTATTCAACGCGCGCAACGCTTACGCAAGAACTTTCGGAGTAACAGGCGCAAATTCGGGTCGTACGCTCGGGGATGCGCCGCTTTTTGGGATCAACAGGCGAAGATCCTGACGTGCAAAGTCAGAAGAAACCGCAGCAGCGACAACCAACCTCATGGTTTTGCTTCGTACAAATTGTTAAAAGGATTTTCCAGCGGCACGCGCCGGACGCTATTGAATCCAGCCTTCTCGCAAAGCTCGCGAACTTTCGCTTCATGAAAACCGAGCGTGCCGAGTCCTGCGCCATGGTTCGCGAGCGACGTGGTCATGCAGTAAAACACGCTTACGCCGTGAAACATCGCGCCGAGCGGATTCGCGTTGTCTTCGAGTTTGTCCGAGCAGTTGATGTCGAGACAAACATAAACGCCGCCTAGCCGAAGCGCTCGACGAATCGATTGTAACAACTGAAGTGGATCGACTGCATCATGCACTACGTCGAACGTCGTGATCACATCGAACTGCGCCGGCAATCCTTTCGAGACATCGCGTTCCTCGAAACGCACTCGGTCTGATACGCCCGCTTCGCGCGCATTCGCAGTCGCGCGCGTAACAGTCGGACCAAAGTTGTCGTAGCCCACGTAGCGCGATCGCGGAAAGGCTTGCGCCAGCTTGATCAGCGCATGCCCGCGTCCGCATCCTACGTCTGCCAGATCGCAACCCCTCTCGAGATGTGCTTTCACGTCGGGCATGGCGGGAATCCATTGTTGCAACAACAAATTCTCAAACCATGTGCAGGTAAACCGTTCCAGGCCGTCCCACATCATGTCGTTGTACTGTGATTGCGAAACGCCACCGCCACTGCGAAACGCAGTCAAAACTTGGTCGAATACTCCAGTGAACGCAGGAAGCATCTGATACATGCCGCCGACAAAAAATGGGCCGTTCTCGTGCGCGAGCACCGCCGCGTGTTCGGCAGGAAGAGTAAAACGCTGTGTTGTTCGGTCGTAGTTCAGATAACCAGCCGTCGCCATTCCGCCCAGCCACTCGCGCAGATAACGCTCGTTCAGGTTTGTTCGCGACGCGAGCTCTGCCGACGTCGCCGGCCCTTCCGCCGCCAGATTCTTGAATAAGCCCAATCGATCGCCAACCGCGCCGAGCAGCGTCGTCATTGTACCGCTAATCTGCCCAACCACTTTTCCAACGAACTCCTCCTGACGAGCCGCATCGATTGTTGCCGCTTCGGCCATATCTGTCTCCAGTTATCGAGTGAACTCGGAACTTATCGGCGACTCCACCCCTCGCAATCAGGAAAATGCGTCTGAGTGGACAATCTCGACGAACAAAATCTGCGAAGCGGTGTAGAGGCGGCTGTCCTCAGCCGCATGCTCCGGGGAACCCTTGCGCGTGGGACACGCGCCGCTACCCCTTCAATTGCCGGTGGAATGCTGCTCCAATTCTGTTAATCTTATAATCCCGTGAATGAAACTCCCGTTGTGACCCAAGGTGGTGGCGCTACTGGCGCGAGTCCTACTTCCAGCGCCACTCCGGCGTCTAGTGCCAGTCCGGCTTCGGACCGCGCCGATTTGCGGCCTGAAAACATTCAGGACGCCGTAATTCGTCTCGCCGGAAATTCGCAGGACGGCATTCAAACTGCTGGCGCGTTTCTCGCACGACTGGCCGGGCGCAGCGATCACGATGTCATGACTTACATGACTATCCCGGCCACGATCTCGGGCGGACCATCGATTTTCCAGGTGCGCATCGGGTCTGGGGAAGTGTTATCCGCAGGTGATGAAGCCGATTTTCTCGTCGCGTTTTATCAGCACAGTTATCAGGACCACCTCGATTTCCTGCGCGAAGGCGGCGTGTTGCTTTACGATTCCGACAACGTCGAACCGAACCTCGACGACAAACGTTTCGTTTATGTCGGAGTTCCCATCACCGGTCTTACCGTCGAAGCACTCGGCGGCACGGCCAAGGACAAGGGCAAAAACATTTTCGTGCTCGGTCTGATCTCGAAAATTTTCAATCTCGACGTCGATAAGTTGAAAAGACTGATCAGCGAAAAATTCGCGGGCAAAGACCAGAGCATCGTAAACACCGCGTTAATGGCGTTCCAGGCCGGTTACGCTTACCCGGTCGGAAACGTCCTGACAAAGCATTATCGATTTGAGCACATCCCGAAAACGAGCGGTCGCGCGCAGATCACGATGGATGGCAATCAGGCACTTGCCTACGGATTGATCGCCGCCGGTGTGCGCTACGGTGCCGGCTATCCGATCACGCCGTGGTCGTCCATCATGGAAACACTCCGGCGCGAGTTGCCGAAATACGGCGGAATTTTTGTCCAGGCCGAGGACGAGCTTGGTGCGGTGTCCCTGGCTCTCGGATTTTCGTATTCAGGATATCTCGCGGTCACCGGCAGTGCCGGCCCGGGCATCTCGCTCAAGGCCGAAGCGATCGGTTGGGCGTCAATGGCGGAGATCCCGCTCATCGTTTGCAACATTCAACGCGGCGGTCCGAGCACGGGGTTGCCGACAAATGTTGAGCAAAGCGATTTGCATCAGGCGATCTTCGGCAGCCACGGCGACAGCCCGCGCGTTGTGCTCGCAGCAGCCAGCGTGGAAGATTGTTTCTACATAGCGATTGAAGCGGCCCGGATCGCGCGCAAATACAGCACGCCGGTTTTTATTTTGAGCGACACCTCGCTCGCCACGCGCATCGAAGCGTTCGACGAACCGGATCTTGCGAAATTGATGGTCGACCCAAAGCCCGATCTCACGCCACGCGAGGGCGGTTTC
>Ga0137365_10000017_pt1 | contig 62311 bp, 53 predicted proteins | sample SagtaG_9_FD_104799 | JGI IMG/M metagenome (GOLD analysis project Ga0137365, IMG submission 104799) | Vadose zone soil microbial communities from Sagehorn Ranch, Mendocino, California, USA - Sage1_L_40_16 metaG | ecosystem: Environmental > Terrestrial > Soil > Vadose zone | place: USA...
GTGGTGACGCTCGGCCGGCTTGGCGACATGTTCGGCCGGGTGCGGATCTACAACCTCGGCTTCGTGGTGTTCACGCTCGCCTCGATCGCCCTGTCACTCGATCCGCTCACCGGGCCGGCCGGGGCGATGTGGCTGATCCTGTGGCGGATCGCGCAGGCGTTCGGCGGCGCGATGCTGATGGCCAACTCGGCGGCGATCCTGACCGACGCCTTCCCGGCCAGGCAGCGCGGGATGGCTCTTGGCGTCAACCAGATTTCCGCGATCTCTGGCCAGTTCGTCGGGCTGATGCTCGGCGGGGTGCTTGCCGCGTGGGACTGGCGCGCGGTGTTCTGGGTCAACGTGCCGATCGGCGTGTTCGGCACGGTCTGGTCCTACCGCAAGCTGCGCGAGATCGCCAGCGTCCACCGGGCCAGAATCGACTGGTGGGGGAACGTCACGTTCGCGCTCGGCGCCGGGATGCTGCTGGTCGCGATCACGTTCGGCATTCAGCCCTACGGCGGGCACCCGACCGGCTGGACGAACCCGCGGGTCCTCGGCGGCCTCGCCGCCGGCGGCGTGCTGCTCGCGGCCTTCTGCCTGATCGAGACCAGGATCGCCGAGCCGATGTTCCGGCTCGGGCTGTTCCGCATCCGCGCCTTCGCCGCCGGGAACGCGGCCGGCCTGCTGGGCTCGATCGCGCGCGGCGGGCTGCAGTTCATGCTCATCATCTGGCTGCAGGGAATCTGGCTGCCGCTGCGCGGATACGACTTCTCCCAGACCCCGCTGCGGGCCGGCATCTACATGCTGCCGCTGACCGCGGGATTCCTGATCGCCGGCCCGATGTCCGGCCACCTGTCCGACCGGTACGGCCCGCGGCCGTTCGCCACCGCCGGGCTGCTGGTCTCGGCCGCCGCGTTCGCCGGGCTGCTGGCGCTGCCGGTGAACTTCGCCTACTGGATCTTCGCCCTGATCATTTTCTGCAACGGGCTCGGCTCTGGCCTGTTCGCGTCGCCCAATACCTCGGCGATCATGAGCAGCGTGCCCGCGAGGTACCGCGGCGCCGCATCGGGCATGCGCTCGACGTTCCAGAACTCTGGGATGTCGTTGTCGATCGGCATCTTTTTCTCGCTGATGATCGCCGGCCTGGCCGCCACGCTGCCCCGCACGCTCGGCGCCGGGCTGCGCTCGCATGGGGTGCCGGCCGCCGCCGCGGCGCACGCCGCCGGGCTGCCGCCGGTGAGCACCCTGTTCGCGTCATTCCTCGGCTATAACCCGGTCGGCAGCTTGCTCAGGCCATCGGGGCTGCTCGGCAGGCTTCCGGCTCATGACGCGGCGGTGCTGACCAGCAGGCAGTACTTCCCGCACCTGATCGCCGGGCCGTTCCACCACGGCCTGGTGGTGGTGTTCGCCGCCGCGATCGCGATGTCGGTACTCGGCGCGGTCGTGTCGCTGCTGCGCGGCGGCCAGTTCTACCATGACGCAGCCGACCTGGCCGGATCGCCGGGCACCCGCGCTTCGGGCCGCGGCATCGCGGCCAGGCAGCGCCGTGACATAGGATGACACCCGTGCCCAGGTATGAATTCCGCTGCCGCGCCTGCGGAGACACCTTCGAGCGGACCCGTCCGATGAGCGAGTCGTCCGCGCCTTGCAGCTGCCCGCAGGGTCACGACGACACCGTCAGGCTGCTGTCCACGATCGCGGTGGGCGGCCGGGCCTCGGCAGCTCCCGGCACCGGCGGCGGCGGTGGCTGCTGCGGCGGCGGGTGCGGTTGCCGCTGACGCTGGCCGCCTGCCCGCAGCCAGGGCATTTCCCCGATAACAAAGGCCGCATCGCTGGCCGCATCGGCCGGCCCTGCTGGTAGCCTCCGGGCGCGGCGGGCGCGGCGGCCGCCGGTAGGGTGGCTGAAGCCGAGCCGCCCTGGAGTGCTGATGCCGACGTTGCCCGCCCAGCTCTTCTGTCCCGAAATCGAGGCCAGCACGGCGGCGCTCGCCGCGCTGATGGACGCCGGCGACCAGGACCTGCAGATCCCCACCTGCCCGGGGTGGACGCTGCGCCAGCTGGCCACCCACGTCGGACGGGCGCACCGGTGGGCAGCGGAGATCGCGGGCACCAGGTCGGCCAGCATGATCGAGTTCCGTGCCGTGCCCGGTGGCAAGCTGCCCGACGACCCGTCCGACCGCGGGCGCTGGCTGAGCAGCGGCGCTGCCCTGCTGGTGCGGAACCTGCGGGACGCCGGCGATGACCGGGTGTGGGCATTCCACGGCCTGGCGCCGGCCAGCTTCTGGGCCCGCAGGATGGCGCACGAGACCGTGGTGCACCGCGCCGACGCCCAGCTGGCGGCCGGACAGGACTTCACCGTCGGCGCGCCGCTGGCGGCCGACGCGATCGATGAATGGCTGACCGTGCTCACCGCCCCGGCGCCCGGGGAGCCTGATGAGCGCGGCGGCGCGCTGCCGCCCGGGCGCTCGCTGCACATCCACGCCACCGACCACGGGCTGGACGGGGCCGGCGAGTGGCTGGCCGGCAACGCAGCGGACGGGGTCACCGTGACCTCCGGCCATGGCAGGGCCGACGTCGCGCTCTCCGGCCCGGCGGCTGACCTGCTGCTCGTGCTGATGCGCCGCAAGCCGGCCAGCGACCCCGCGGTGCGCGTCTTCGGCGACCAGGCGGTGCTTGACCAGTGGCTGGAGCACACGCCGTTCTAGCCGGCCGCTTCGCCTCCGCAGCGCCGCTTCCACCGCGCCCCGCTGCTCACGCGCCGCTCCCCCGCTCCGCCCTGGCTGCTGCCCAGGACTCGCTGCCGGTAGGCTGGTCCGACTGACCGCTGCTGATCCGGTGCCGTGAGGTTGTGCCATTGCAGAACTCCCTGCGGGAATTCATGCTCGTTGGGGACGCGACCGCGGACATCCCGCAGATCGCTGACGGCAGATTCGGCTTCGCCGACGGCGGCAAGACCCGCACGCTGCGCAGGACCTGGCTAGACACATTCGACTGGCGGCTGTTCCTGGCCGGCCTGACCCTTGAGCTGCGGGCCGGGCGCGGCACCGCCGAGCTGATCCTGACCGGCCGCGACGGCGAGCTCATCGCGGCCGAGCGCACCGGCGCGCAGAGCGCACCCCGCGCGAGCGAATGGCAGCCCCGCTGGCCGTGCACTGCCGACGGGCTGCCGCTCGGCCCGCTGCGCGAGCACCTGGCTCCGGTCATCGGCGTCCGGGCGCTGCTGCCGGTCGCCCGCGCGACCAGCGTGCTCACCCAGCACCGGGCGGTCAATGCCGACGACAAGACCATCGCGGTGCTGACCATGGACCAGATGGCGGTCACCTACCCGGAGCGGGCAACGGTGCCCCCGCGGCTTTCCGTCGGCGCGCTGCGCGGGTACCAGGCCCAGTCCGCCCGGCTGGCCGACGCCCTCGCGCTGGCCCCTGGCCTCACGACGGCGCTGCGCGCGCCGTTCGAGTCGGTGCTCGCCGCGGCCGGGCGCAAGCCGGGCGACTACACCGGCAAGATCGACGTCCAGCTGACCCAGGCGATGCCGGCCGCGCTCGCGGTGGCCACCGTGCTCGGCGGGCTGTTCGACACCGTGGAGGCCAACCGGGCAGGGGCGATCCGCGACATCGACACCGAGTTCCTGCACGACCTGCGGGTCGCGGTCCGGCGGACCCGCTCGGTGCTGAAGACCGTCGGCGAGGTGCTTCCTGCCGGGCTGACCAGCCATTACCGGCCCGAGTTCAAGTGGCTAGGCGACCTGACCACGCCGACCCGCGACCTTGACGTGTACCTGCTCGGCTACCGGTCGATGGCGGCCAGGCTGGTCGCAGCCACCGACGACGAGCTGCGGCCGTTCCACGATCACCTGCAGCGGCAGCGGGCCTCGGCGCGGCGTGAGCTGACCCGCGGCCTGCGCTCGGCCAGGTTCGCCAGGCTGGCCAGTCAGTGGCGGGAGGCACTCGCGCAGGTCGCCACCGCGCCGGCCAGGCGGCCGGCCACCGGCAAGCTGGCGGCGCGGCAGATAGCCAGGGCGCACAAGCGGGTGATCTCGGACGGCGGGGCGATCACTCCCGGCTCGCCGCCCGAGTGCCTGCACGAGTTGCGCAAGCGCTGCAAGGAACTTCGCTACCTGCTGGAGATCTTCGCGTCGCTGCATGACCCGGCCGAGCAATGGCAGGCGGTCAACGAGCTCAAGTCGCTTCAGGACTGCCTCGGCGAGTTTCAGGACAACGAGGTGCAGCAGGCCGAGTTGCGCAGGTTCGCCGCGCAGATGATGGCTGACCGCAGCGCGCCGGCCGCGACGCTGCTCGCGATGGGCGAGATCGCGGCCACGCTCGCGGTCAGGCAGCAGCGGGCGAGGAACGAGTTCAGCGGGCGGTTCGCCGAGTTCGCCAGCCCGCGCGGCCTGGCCAGGATCGGCGCGCTGACGGCGGCCGCCCGGTGAAGATCCTTGCGACGTTCAATATCAAGGGCGGCGTGGGCAAGACCGCCACCGCGGTGAACATCGGCTACCTGGCGGCCAGGGACGGCTACCGGGTGCTGCTATGGGACCTGGATCCGCAGGCGGCGGCCACCTACCTGTTCCGGGTCAGGCCGCGGGTCAAGGGCGGCGGCAAGGCGCTGATCGCCGGCAAGCGGCTGGTCGACGACGCGATCAAGGCCACCGACTTCGAGAACCTGGACCTGATGCCGGCCGACTTCACCTACCGGCACCTGGACCTGCACCTGGACAGCGAGCGCGACTCCACCAGGGCGCTGCGCGGCCTGCTCGCGCCGCTGCGGCGGGAGTACGACCTGGTGGTGCTTGACTGCCCGCCGAGCATCTCGCTGCTGTCGGAGAACGTGCTGCACGCAGCGGACGTGCTGCTCGTCCCGCTGATCCCGACCACGCTGTCGGTGCGCACCCTGGATCAGCTGACCGAGTTCGTCGCGGGATTCGACGGCCGCCGACCGCAGATCCTGGCCTTCTTCTCGATGATCGACCGGCGCAAGCGGCTGCACCTGCAGATCGCGCAGGAGCTGCCGTCCCGCCGCGATGACATCGCGGCTACCGCGATCCCGGCGATGTCGGCGATCGAGCGCATGTCGGTGCAGCGTGCCCCGGTGACCGCGTCGGCGCCGCGCAGCGCCGCGGCGCGCCGCTACCGAGAACTGTGGGACGAGACGCGCGCCCGGTGCGGCCTCAGCCCGCCGCCGGCGCCGCCCGGCGGCCGCTAGCCGGGCGGCCGCGATCCGGTCCTGGCCTCAGCCGAGCTCTCGGATGAAGCCGATCATTGCCCGGCTGACCTCGTCAGGGCGCTCTTGCTGGGTCCAGTGCCCGCAGCCGGGCAGCAGCACCGGCTCGCGCAGCCGCGGCGCGCAGTCCTTGAGCCGGCCAAGCATCGCCGGGCCGCCGGAGAAGGCCACGACCAGATCGCGGTCGCCTGCCAGGTACAGGGCAGGCACGGTCACCGGCGCGTGCCGCCAGGCGGCCGTCAGCTCCCAGCTGCGGTCCAGGTTCCGGTACCAGTTCAGCGGGCCGGTGAAGCCGGATTCGGCGTACTCGGCGACGAAGACATCGATGTCCTCCCAGGCCAGCCAGGCCGGCAGCGCGGCTGGCTCAGGGCAGATATCCAGGAACCCGCCACCCGGCGGGACCACGGGCACGCCGCCAGCCTGGCCGTCGCCGGACGCGGCGCACAGCAGCCGCCTGAAGGTGGCACGCGGATCCCGGGTGAGCTCGGCGTCGGCCACGCCTGGCTGCTGGAAGTAGCAGATATAGAAGCCGTCGGTGAAGACGGCGCGCAGCACCTTGAGCGGCGGCTCGCTCCCCCGCGGCCGGTAAGGGACGCTCAGCCCGATCACGCCGCTGACCCGGTCAGGCCGCAGCAGCGCGGTGTTCCAGGCCACCGGCGCGCCCCAGTCGTGCCCGGCCACGACCGCCTGATCTGCCCCGAGCGCGTCCATCAGCGCGATCACGTCGCCGGCCAGGTGCAAGATCGTGTACTGACCGGCGGGCGCGGCTGCGCCAGGGCCGCCTGGCGGTCCGGTACGGCAGTAGCCGCGCTGATCAGGCGCGACCGCGTGGTAGCCTGCCCTGGCAAGCGCGGTCAGCTGATGGCGCCAGGAGTACCAGCTTTCAGGGAAGCCGTGCAGCAGCAGCACCAGCGGGCCGCTTCCGGCCTCGGCGATGTGCATCCGCAAGCCGCCGGCGTCGACGTACCTGTGGGTGACTCCTGGCACCCGGTGATCGCCGGGCATGGCGGGCACCTCGGCGGGCCCGCCGGCGCCATGCGCCGGCCCGGCGGGAACATCGCCAGGCATTGATCTGGCCTGGCCTGGCGCCGCGGCGGCATGACCTGGCACGGCGGGAACGTCGCCCGGCATGCCCGCGGGGTCGCTCGGCATGCCCGCAGGATAGCGTCAGGCTCCGGCAGCGCGGCTAGGGCCGGATGGCGACCGGTCCCCGCGCCGGCCTGATCGGCGGGACATCGGGCCCGGCCTGCCTGGCGCCTGACACCGCGCTCGCCGATCGCATCGCATGCTGCGCCGGGCGGGTACCGTGCGGCACGCCGCCGAGCCGGAACGCGATCATCGCGTAGATCAGCACGGCGACCGCCGCGAGCATGGCAAGCGCGATCAGGGAGCGTACTCGCCTGGTGCGGATGGCGTGCCCGAGCCCTGGCCGACCGAACGAGGCAAGCTGGGCGGCAAGCCGGGGATCATCTGCGGCGAGCATGCGCTCCATTTCTTCGAGAATGCGCTGCTCGTCCATGGGGAGCGCCACACTTCACCTCCGCCACCGCCAGGCGAGGCCACTATGGACCGGTGGCCGGCCTGCTCCTAACTATCCCCCGCCGGGAGATCTTTTACCTGCCCATTTCCCAAGACCAAACGCGCTTTTACCGTGGTTGAAGTATTCGAACTTATGTTCTAACATACCGGCTATGCGATGGGACGCCCTGAGGCTCGAACCCGGGCGCGACGGCGAGCCGCCGGGCAGCGGCGGGCCGCCGGGCAGCGGCGGGCCGCCGGGCACGCTGTTCGGCAGGGACTCGGTGGCCAGGACGTTCGATACTCCGGGATTCCGCGGCATGACGTTCTACGAGGTGCACGCGCGCTCGATTATCAACCGGGTGCCCGGCCCGTCCAGGCTGCCATTCCGCAGGACGATCAATCCGTACCGCGGCTGCGGGCACGCCTGCGCCTACTGCTTCGCCCGCGGCACGCACGCCTACCTGGACCTCGACACCGGCCTGGACTTCAATTCCAAGATCATCGTCAAGGTCAACGCGGCCGAGCTTGCCAGGAAGGAGCTGTCCAGCCCGCGGTGGACCGGCGAGCACATCGCGATGGGGACCAACGTGGATTGCTACCAGCGGGCCGAGGGCCGGTACCAGCTGATGCCCGGCATCATCGGCGCGCTGCGGGACGCCCGCAACCCGTTCTCCATCCTCACCAAGGGCACCTTGCTGCTGCGTGACCTCGACCTGCTCGCCGAGGCGGCCGAGGTCACCCAGGTGGGCCTGTCCGTGTCGGTGGGCTTCATCGACGCCGAGCTGTCCAGGTCGGTCGAGCCAGGAACGCCCGGCCCGCAGCAGCGGCTCGGCGTCTGCGCCGGGATCACGGCGCGCGGCCTGCGCTGCGGCGTGCTGATGGGGCCGGTACTGCCGTTCCTGTCCGATTCGCCCGGCCAGCTTGGGCAGACCGTACGGCAGGCCGCCGAGGCGGGCGCGGCCAGCGTCAGCCCGGTCGTGCTGCACCTGCGCCCCGGCGCCAGGGAGTGGTTCATGCGCTGGCTAGCCGAGCACCATCCGGCACTGGTACCGCGTTACCTCGGGCTCTACGGCGGCGGCTCCTACGCGCCGCGCGCATACCAGCGGCAGATCGCCGCACGGGTGGCTGACCTGGCCCGCCGGTACCTGGTGGGGCAAGCCACCCCGGCTCGGGCGCGCAGGCCGGCCGGCGAAGCGGGCGCGGGCGGGCCGCCTGGACCGCCGGGGCCCGGCCACGCCGAGCAGCTCACCCTGCTCTGACACCGCGGCCCTGGCACCGCGGCCCTGGCACCGCGGCCCCTGGCACCGCGGCCCTGGCACCGCGCCGACCGCGAAGGCAGCTGGCGGCTGACCCGGATCGGCCGCGGCCGCCAGGCCGGCGATCGCGCCCTTCTGACGCCTCGCTGGCGGCGCGGACGGCCCGCGGAACGGGCCGGCCCGACCCGGCCGGCCGGCCGGCCGGACCAGGATCCTGGCAGGGCCCGGTGATATCCCCATGGCCGCTCACCTGCCTGGCCCCCGTACAGTTAAGTGGTGCTCCGATCCCAGCGCGACGGAGCGGACCAGCGGGCACCTGACCGGCTGATTGTCCGCACCGTCCCGGTCAGCGATCCCGGCGACCTTGTCGGCATGCTGCCCGACCCCGGACCGCTTGCCTGGATCCGGCATGGCGACGGCCTGGTCGGCTGGGGCGCGGCGGCCGCGATCACGCTGCCCGCCGGCGCCGACAGGTTCACCGCAGGCGAGAAGTGGCTGCGCGAGGTATTCGACAGCGCGCTGGTCGCTGACGAGGTCGGTATCCACGGCTCGGGCCCGGTGGCCTTCGGGAGCTTCACCTTCGATCCGGCCTGCGACGGGTCGGTGCTTGTCGTCCCCCGCGCGGTGCTCGGCCGCCGGGGCGGCCGAGCCTGGCTGACCACGATGGACAACGGCACCGAGCGGGAAGCTGGCCAGGCCGGGCTGGCCTCGCCCGGGCACGAGCGGGCCGCGCACCTGCCCAGGCGCTGGCCGCCCGATCGGGGCGAGCTGGCACCGCTGGCCGACCAGGCGGGCGTGACCTGGGCGGACGGCAGCCTCACCGCGCTGCAATGGGAGCAGGCGGTGGCCGCCGCGGTCGCGGCGATCAGCTCAGGCGCGCTGCGCAAGGTCGTCCTCGCCAGGGACCTGATTGCCACCGCCGACCTGCCGATCGACGCCAGGGTCCTGCTCGCCCGGCTGGCCGCCAGCTATCCCGACTGCTATACGTTCGCCTGCGCCGGGCTGGTCGGCTCCACCCCCGAGCTGCTGCTCCGCCGGGAGGGCGCGACCGTGCACTCCCTGGTGCTCGCCGGGACGGCGCCGCGCGGCGCCGCCGCGGCCGACGATGACGCGATCGGCGCGACGCTGCTCGACTCGGCCAAGGATCTCGATGAGCACGAGTACGCGGTCGCCGACGTGCGCTCAGCGCTCCGGCCGCTCTGCACCAGCCTGCGGATCGAGCCGCGGCCCGCCCTGCTGCGGCTGGCCAACGTGCAGCATCTGGCGACCAGGGTGCATGGCGAGCTCGCCGCTGGCGAGTCGGGGCTTCCTTCAGCGCTCGCGCTGGCCGCGGCGCTGCATCCGACCGCGGCCATCGGCGGCACTCCGGCCGAGGCAGCGACGGAGCTGATCCGCGAGCTTGAGCGCATGGACCGGGGCCGCTATGGCGGGCCGGTCGGCTGGATCGACGCATCAGGCAACGGTGAGTGGGGCATCGCCCTGCGCTGCGGCCAGATCGACGGGCGCCGCGCCAGGCTGTTCGCCGGATGCGGCATAGTCGCTGGCTCCAAGCCGGCCGCCGAACTCGCCGAGACACAAGCCAAATTGCGGCCAATGCGGCACGCACTTGACGGATAGCCAAGATAGCCGCCAATGCCACGCGGCGTGCCCGCGGGCCGCCTAGGCGGCCGCATGGTCACAGGGTGATTGCGGTTCCGTAAATGCTCACGACCGCTTGCCGCAGCCGGGTAGACAGCGCCGCACATTACGTGTACTCACGGATAGTGACCACGGAAATGCCTGCGCACCGCGTCAGGCTAGAAGGAGTCTGCACATGACACGTCGTTCCCATCGGATCGCTGTCCTGGCGATGGCTAGCCTGGCCGCGGCCGGGCTCGCAGCCTGCAGCAGTTCGAGTAACGGAAGCGGGGGGACAACTGGGGCGAAGCCGGTAACCGGCGGCACCCTCAGGCTTGTCGCCGCTTCTGGTCCTGACCACATCGACACGGTCCCGGCGTATTACACCGCGGACTACATCCTGGAGCGGGCGTACGCGCGCCAGATGCTTAGCTACCCGACCGTGCCCGACCCGACGCTCACCTCGTCGGGCTGGAAGGCCGACACCACACCGGTCCCCGACATCGCGACCGCGGTACCGACCACGGCCAACGGCGGGATCACCAACGGCGGCAAGACCTACATGTTCCACATCAAGCCAGGCGTTGACTGGAACACCAGCCCGGCACGCCAGGTTACGGCGGATGACTTCATCCGCGAGTTCAAGGCGTTCTGCAACCCGGCTCCTGGCGGCTACGTCGGCAACCTAGGGTACTTCAGCGCCACGATCGCCGGGCTCGGGTCCTACTGCGACGCCGAGACCGCGTACTTCGCGAACGCGAAGAAGCACCCGGTGACCGCGGCGAACATCGCCGGGTTCCAGAACTCGCACCCCATCTCCGGGCTCAGCGCGGTGAACTCGTCAACCCTGCAGATCAACCTGATGGCGCCGGCCGGCGACTTCATCTACATGATGGCAATGCCGTTCACCTCGGCCAGGCCGGTGGAGTACGACGCCTACCTGCCGAACAGCCTGCAGCTTGACCAGCACTCGATCTCCGACGGCCCGTACCAGATCACCACGTACACGCCGAACAAGTCGATCGTGATGCAGAAGAACCCGGCGTGGAAGCAGTCCACCGACGTGGTCAGGCACCAGTATGTCAACGAGATCACGCTCACCATGGGCGTCACCTCGGCCCAGACCCAGCTCGCCGACATGCAGGCGGGCAAGACGGGCACCTACGACATGGTCGACGACACCGGGGTTGAGCCGACCGCCATCCCGACGCTGAGGGCCAAGCACGACCCGAAGTTCTACATCTGGCCGTGGACCTCCACGCTTCCCTACGTGGTGTTCAACGTCCGCAGCCCGAACAGCGGCGGCGCGATGACCAAGCTGGGCGTCCGGCAGGCGTTCGAGTACGGCGTGGACAAGGTGGCCGTGCAGAAGGCTCAGGGCGGCCCTGACGTGTCGAAGGTCATCAGCACCGCCATCCCGCCGGGAAACGTCGGCTACCAGAACTACAACCTGTACCCGGACAACAACGGCAATGGCGACACGGCCAAGTGCAAGAGCACGCTGGCAGCCGCCGGCTATCCGCACGGCGTCTCGCTGACCTACCTGTACGCCAACGACACCATCAACTCCAGGATCTTCGCCGCCATCCAGGCGAGCCTGAAGCCATGCGGCCTCAACCTGACCGGCAAGCCGGAGCCTGGATCGAGCTTCTTCGTCGACCTGGGCAACTCGCCGGTGAACAGCAGGCCGGGCACCTGGGACGTGGGCCAGCCTGGCTGGATCCCCGACTGGTTCGGCAACAACGGCCGCACCATCATCGACCCGCTGTTCAGGACCCGCTGCGTGGTCAACACCAACAACTACGGCTGTTTCACCAGCAAGGAGCTGGACAGCACGATCCAGCAGGCGGAAGCCGCGCTGACCCTGTCTCAGGCCGCGGCACTGTGGCACCAGGCCGACCAGATCGTGATGAAGAATGCCGTCATCGTCCCGCTTGGTGACGGCCAGGCACCGTTCTACTCAAGCGCCCGGGTGCAGAACGCCGGCTCGACGGCGATCGTTTACGCGCCGAACATCGGCGGGCCTGACGTCACCAACGTCTGGCTGAGCCCGAACAAGCCCTGAGTGAGTTAACGATGGTCCGGCCGGGTATGCACAGTGCATACCCGGCCGGATTATGCCAGGAAGGCAGACAAGATAGCCTTCTGGCAATGATCGGCACCAGGTGGCTCGTCCGGGTGCGCTGACCCGGCTTGCCCAGGCGGGCCCGGCCGCGGCGGGCACTTAGCGGGAGGAAAATATGAGCCTGCTCGAGGTTACTGACCTGCAGGTCAGCTTCCCGACGGCTGATGGCCTCGTGCAGGCGGTACGCGGCGTCTCGTTCGGCGTTGAACGCGGCCGCACGCTCGGCATCGTGGGCGAGTCAGGCAGCGGCAAGACGGTTCTCACCCAGAGCCTGCTCGGGCTGACACCCGGCGGGCGGATCTCCGGCAAGGCCATGTTCGACGGAGTCAACCTGGTCGGGCTGCCAAATAACCAGATGCGCGAGATCCGCGGCAAGGAAATCGCGGTCATCTTCCAGGACCCGCTGACCAGCCTGCACCCGCTGTATACGGTCGGCTGGCAGATCGTCGAGATGATCAGGTCGCACGAAAGGTCGATCAGCAAGGCACAGGCCACCGAGCGCGCCATCGAGCTGCTCGGCCACGTCGGCATCCCGCGCCCGCGCGAGCGGGTGTCCGACTACCCGCACCAGTTCTCCGGCGGCATGCGTCAGCGGGCGATGATCGCGATGGCGATCTCGCTGAACCCCAAGCTGATCATCGCCGACGAGCCGACGACCGCCCTGGACGCCACCGTCCAGGCCCAGATTCTCGACCTGCTGCTCCGGCTGCAGCAGGACTCAGATACGGCGCTGCTGATGATCACGCACGACCTGGGCGTGGTTGCCGATATCGCCGACAATGTGATGGTGATGTACGCCGGCCGGGCGGCCGAGAAGGCCACCAAGCGCGACATCTTCTACCAGCCGCATCATCCCTATACCAAGGGGCTGCTCGAGTCGATCCCGCACAGCTCGGCCGCCGGTGACCGGCTCATCCCGATCACCGGGCAGCCGCCCAGCCTGATCCGGCTGCCGCCCGGCTGCGCGTTCCACCCCCGGTGCGCCTACGTGATGGACCGCTGCCTGTCCGACCAGCCAGGACTGGTTGCCGTCGGCGATCCGAACCGGGCCGCCCCGGCATCGATGGGTTATTCCGATGCGGCCCAGCCGACTTCGGACGGCCTCGGCGGCCAGTCCTGGCGCACGCTGGACGAGGCTCCGCTGGCCGCGCCCACCGCCGGCTCGGCCGCCAGCCCGGGCCCGATCGGCGACCACCGCTCGGCCTGCTGGCTGCCGGCGGACGCGACCGGGCTTTCCGAGAAGGTCGAAGCCGTGCGGGTGCAGGCCGTCGAGATGGGCCGCACCGGCAAGGCGGCGAAGATCGCCGAGGCGATCGCCGCCGCGCCCGAGTCAGAGGGGAGCGTCATCGCATGAGCGACACGTCCGTCCAGCCCTTCCCCACCGAGGAATCGCTCGGCGATGACGTTCTGGTCCGGGTGGACAACCTGGTCAAGTACTTCCCGGTGCGCGGCGGCGGGCTGATCCGGCGCACCGTAGCCAACGTCCAGGCCGTAGACGGGGTTTCCCTGGCGATCCCGCGCGGTAAGACCCTCGGCCTGGTCGGCGAGACCGGATGCGGCAAGTCCACGCTGGCCAGGTGCATCGCCGGGCTGATCCCGGCCACCTCGGGCAAGGTGTACTTCGAGGGCAAGGACATCACCAACCTGCCCAGGCGCGCCATGCAGCCGTATCGCAGGGAGATCCAGATGATCTTCCAGGACCCGTACGGCTCGCTCAATCCCCGCCGTCGGGTCGGCGCGATCATTGGCGAGCCCTACGCGATACACAAGACTGCGACAGGTGCCGAGCGGAAGAAGGCCGTGCAGGACCTGATGGCGCGGGTCGGCCTCAACCCCGAGCACTTCAACAGGTTCCCCGCCGAGTTCTCCGGCGGCCAGCGGCAGCGGATCGGCGTCGCCAGGGCCCTCGCGCTCCGGCCGAAGCTGATCATCTGCGACGAGCCCGTGTCCGCGCTCGATGTCTCCATCCAGGCCCAGGTGCTGAACCTGCTCGCCGACCTGCAGGCCGACTTCGGCCTGTCCTACCTCTTCATCGCGCACGACCTGGAGGTCGTGCGGCATGTCAGCGACAAGGTCACCGTGATGTACCTGGGCAGGATCGCCGAGACCGGGCCGGGGAACTCGATCTATGACCATTCCCGGCATCCGTACACCGCCGCGCTGCTGTCCGCGGCGCCCGCCGCTGACCCCGACTCCGCCGCGGCACGCCAGCGGATCATCCTGACCGGCGACGTGCCTTCGCCGATCCACCCGCCATCTGGCTGCCGGTTCCACCCCCGCTGCCCCAAGGCGCAGGAACTATGCAGCCAGGAGGAACCCGCCCTTGAGCCACGAGCGGGTGACCCAGCTTCGCACCTGACCGCGTGCCACTTCCCGGTGGAGGCGGGCGAGATTCTGGCCCGGGCCGGCCGGAGGGAGTCACGATGAGCATCACCGAACTCGAGTTCCAGGCGAAAGCCGTCGAGTCAGCGCCTGAGCAGGCGATCGAGGGCAGGAGCCAGTGGAACCTCACCTGGCGCCGGCTCCGCGCTGACCGGGTGGCCGTCGGCTCGGTGGGCGTGATCCTGCTGGTCATCACCTTCGCGATCATCGCGCCGCTGATCGCCAGCCTGACTGGTCACGGCGTGGACCAGGCATTCCCGGCCACCGGCCTGGACGTGAACGGATCGCCGGTAGCGCCTGGCACGCACGGCTTCATTATCGGCACCGACGACATCGGCCGCGACCTGCTGGTCAGGATCGCCTACGGCGCGCAGATATCACTGTTCGTGGGGATCGTGACCACCGCGATGGCGACGGCGGCCGGGGTCAGCATCGGCCTGATGGCGGGGTACTTCGGCGGCGTGGTCGACGCGGTTCTCGCCCGGGTGATCGACGCCGCTCTGGCGTTCCCGTTCATCGTGCTCGCGCTCGCGCTCGCCGCCGTGTTCCACCCCAGCCTGAACATCGTGATCGGCGTCATCACGTTCTTCTCCTGGGCCGGGATCTCCAGGATCGTCCGCGGCCAGACCCTGTCGCTGAAGGAGAAGGAGTACATCGAGGCGGCCAGGTCGCTGGGCGCAGGGCCGTGGCGGATCATGTTCATCGATATCCTGCCGAACCTGCTCGGCCCGGTTCTGGTGCTCGCGACGCTCTACATCCCGACCGCGGTCACCTTCGAGGCGACCCTGTCCTTCCTTGGCATCGGCATCCCGGAGCCCGCGCCGAGCTGGGGAAACATCCTCGGCGAGGCGCAGAGCTACTACCAGATCGCCTGGTGGTACGTGGTCTTCCCCGCTGCCGCGCTGCTGATCACCACCCTGGCGTTCAACCTGCTCGGCGATGGCATCAGGGACGCGATGGATCCGCGCACCGAGCGGATCTTCGCCGGCAGCGCCGCGGCCCGCAAGGGGCGCCGCCGCCGTGGGGCCGCCGCAGCCGCCGAGCCTGCTGTGAGCCAGGGGAGCTGACCCATGAACATGCTGCGGTTCCTGATCCGGCGGATCCTCACCGGCATCCTCGTCCTTTGGGTGGTCGCCACCGGCACGTTCTTCCTGTTCTTCACCGCGATACCGGAGCAGGCGGTCGCCCGCAACCTGGCCGGGCGGGCCGCGTCACCTGACGTGCTCGCTCAGGTAAGCAGGTTCTACGGGCTGGACAAGCCGATCCCGGTCCAGTACTGGCACTTCCTGCGAGGACTGCTGGGCGGGAACCTCGGTAAGTCCTATTACCTGCAGGAGTCGGTGACCACGATCATCAAGCAGGACCTGCCGCCGACCATCTCGGTCGTCATTGGCGGCGTCCTGCTCTGGCTGATCGCGGGCCTGGCGGTCGGCATCCTTAGCGCGACCAGGGCCCGCAGCCTGTTCGACCGCTTCGCCACGGTCGGCGTGCTTGCCGGGGTCTCCGCGCCGACGTTCGTCGTCGGCGAGCTGCTGATCATCTCGGTCTTCGTGGAGCTGAACAGGCACGGAATCAGCTGGGTGCAGACCGGCTACACGCCGGTCACGCAGAGCGTCGTCGGCTGGGCGGGAACCATGATCCTGCCCTGGGTCACCCTCGCGATCGTCCAGGCCGCCGTCTACACCCGGCTGTCCCGCGGGTCACTGCTCGACACCCTCGGCGAGGATTACATCAGGACAGCGCGATCCAAGGGCCTGTCCGAGCGGCGGGTGCTCTACCGGCACGCGCTCCGGTCAGCGCTCACCCCGGTGGTCTCCCAGCTCGGCATCGACGTCGGTGCGCTGCTCGGCGGCGTGATCGTGGTAGAGCAGGTGTTCGGGCTGCAGGGCCTAGGCCAGCACACCGTGAACGCCATCTCCCAGGGCGATCTTCCTGTCGTGATCGGCTTCGTGATCCTGGCCGCGGTCTTCGTCGTGATCGCCAACCTGATCGTCGACATGTCCTACGCGGTCCTCGACCCGCGGGTGCGGATCAGCTGATCGCGCCGGCCGCCGCCGCGGCCAGCCGCGCCCTGAGCGCGGCCTGGCCGGGGCGGTCGGTGCGCAGCTCAGCCAGCCTAAGCCCAGGCTGGCCCGCCCGCCGGTCCCCGGACCTGGCCGCCAGCTCGTCGGCCAGGTCAGCGGGCCCGTCCAGGCGGCGGTACGGCAGCCCGGCCGCCGCGGCCAGGTCAGCGATGCCGGTGCCGTGCGGGGTGCCGAATACCCGCTCGAACGGGCCAGGGAACGCCGCCTGCTCAAGCATCGAGAAGATCCCGCCGCCGTCGTTGTTGGTCACGACAAGCCACAGGTCAGGGCGCGGCTCATCCGGGCCGAGCATCAGGCCGGGCGCGTCATGCAGCAGCGCGAGATCGCCGAGCAGCGCGACCGCCGGGCCGCCGCCCCCGGCCTGATGCGCCAGCGCGGCGCCGATCGCCGACGAGACCAGCCCGTCGATGCCGCTGGCTCCCCTGCTGGCCAGGATCCGCAGGCCAGCTCGCGGTGCAAGATGCTGGTCCAGATCCCTGATCGGCAGGCTGGATGCCACCCAAAGCAGCGCGCCGTCGGGCAGCCCTGCCGCCAGGTCGCGGGCCAGCCTGGGCTCGCTGAGCAGCTCACCGGCGTCCAGGATCGCGTCGGCGGCCTGGCGCGCCGCCTGGTCGGCACGCAGCCACGACACCAGCCAGCCATGGGCCGGCTTGCCGCCAGCGCCGGCCTGGCCGCCATCTGCCCGGGTGCCGCCGGCTGGCCCGCTGCCGGCGGGCCCGCCGCCGGCGAGCCTGACCCGGCGGGCCACGTCGGTCGCCGTCCGCGCCGGATCGGACCAGCGGCCTGCATCTTGGGCGATCACCAGGTGACGGGCGCGGCCGGCCCGCAGCAGCGCGAGCTGACCGCGAGACAGGCCAGGGCGGCCTGCAGTCACGATCACCTCCGGCCGGTGCGCGGCGAGGAAGCCGGGTGCCGCCAGCAGATGCTGGTACGCCGACAGCGCGTTCGGGCCGCGCCTGGCGTTCGATGACGGCTCGGCCAGCACCGGCCAGCCGGCCGCCGCGGCCAGCTCAAGCAACGGGTCGGCGTCATAGTCGCCGTCACCGCAGACGATCAGGCCGCGCTCGGTCCACGGCAGCTCAACATCGCCGCGGAAGCTGGTCCACGGCGCGCCGCCCGGCCGCCCCGCCAGCTCGCCTGGCCAGCGTCCGCCCGGCCCGGCCCCGGCCACGGCCCCGGCCACTGGCGCGCCGCGCGCCGCTCCGCCGGCGCCGACGCCGTCCTCGCCCAGGCTCGCGCCGGGCAGATCAGGCTGGTCAGGCTGGCCGGGCACGAGCGGCTCGCGGAAGGCCAGGTTCAGGTGCACCGGGCCCGCCGGGCCGCCGGCCAGCCCGGCCGCCTGGGCCCAGGCCCGGCAGGTCAGCGAGCGCCAGTAAGGCGCCTGGCCGGCCCGATCCTCGGCGACGCCGACCTCGCAGAACCAGCGCACCGCCGACCCGTACAGCTTCAGCTGGTCGATGGTCTGGTTCGCGCCGGTCCCGCGCAGCTCGGGCGGCCGGTCAGCGGTCAGCAGCAGCAGCGGCAGGCCGGCCTCGTCCGCCTCGATCACCGCAGCGTGAAAGTGCGCGGCCGCGGTCCCCGACGTGCACACCGCTACCGTGGGCAGGCGGCTCGCCCTGGCCATGCCCAGCGCGGCGAAAGCCGCGCTTCGCTCGTCCACCCGCACATGCAGCCGCAGGTCTCCGGCCCGCGCCCGGTCGTGCAGCGCGAGCGCGAGCGGAGCGCTGCGCGATCCGGGCGCGAGCACCGCTTCGGCCAGGCCGCACCTGACCAGTTCGTCGACGAGCACGGCGGCCAGGGCGGTGGACCCGTTCACGGCGCCGCCACGGCGCGGCTGGCTGCGCGGGTCACCCGAGGAACTCCGCGGCGGCCAGCATGCGCCGGCGCCAGGGTTCTGGATCACATTCCCATCGCGCGAGCCGTTCACCATCAACGACACCGCGGCGCGGCGCGAGCACGCCACCGGACGGGATCAGCGGCTCAGCGGTGACATCGCCGGTGAGCAAGCCCATCGTCGCCAGGCCGCAGTCGTAGCCGAGCTCGGGCAGTGCCGCCGCGAGCGCGACCCCCGCCGCGAGCCCGACGGAACTCTCCACCGCGCTCGATACGACCACCGGGAGCCCGCATTCGGCGGCGATCCGCAGCGCCTGGCGCACCCCGCCCAGCGGGGCGACCTTGAGCACGACGATGTCAGCCGCGCCCGCGGCCTTGACCGCCAGCGGATCAGATGCCTTGCGGATCGACTCGTCGGCGGCCAGCGGCACGTCCACCAGACGGCGGAGCGCGGCGAGCTCGGCCAGCGTGCCGCAGGGTTGCTCGGCGTACTCAAGGCCGTAGCGGCCGAGCCGCCGCAGCATGACGGCCGCCTGATCGACATCCCAGCCGCCGTTGGCGTCGACCCTGATCCGGCCGTCAGGTCCGAGCGCGTCGCGCACCGCGGCCACCCGGTCGATGTCCTCGGCGGCGCTCTGGCCGGGCTCGGCGACCTTCACCTTCGCGGTCCGGCAGGCCGAGCCCGCCGCGATCTGCCCGGCCAGCCCTGCTGGCACGGCCGGCACGGTCACGTTCACGCCCACCGTGTGCCGGACCGGCGGCGGCCAGCCGGTCACCGCCGACTCGATCGCGCTCGCCAGCCACCGGGCGCTCTCTGCCGGGCCGTACTCAGGAAACGGCGAGAACTCCCCCCAGCCGGCCGGCCCGCGCAGCAGCGCGCCCTCGCGCACGGTAATGCCGCGGAAGCGATGGCGCAGCGGGATGGCGTAGGCCCGCAGCGCCGGCAGCAGCTCGGCGGCGAGCCGCTGCCGCGCGGCGCCTCGCCGGACGCCCGCTCTGGTCACGGCCGTCGCGGGAACTTGCCGAAGTCCGGTGCCCGGCGGCTGACGTAGGCGTCGCGGCCTTCCTGGGCCTCCTCGCTCATGTAGTACAGCAGCGTGGCGTCGCCGGCGAACTGCTGCAGGCCGGCCGCCCCGTCGGTCACCGCGTTCAGCGCTCCCTTCAGCATCCGCAGCGCGAGCGGCGAATTGCCGAGCAGCTCCCTGGCCCAGGCCAGGGTCTCCTCCTCCAGCCGCTCCAGCGGCACGACCGCGTTGACGAGCCCCATCTCCAGCGCCTCCGCGGCGCTGTACTGCCGGCACAGGTACCAGATCTCGCGCGCCTTCTTCAAGCCCACCGTCGCCGCCAGCAGCCAGGACCCGTAGCCGCCGTCGAACGAGCCGACCTTCGGGCCGGTCTGCCCGAACACGGCGTTGTCGGCCGCGATGGTCAGGTCACAGCAGACGTGCAGCACGTGGCCGCCGCCGATAGCGTATCCGGCCACCATCGCGATCACGGGCTTCGGCGTTCGCCTGATCTGCACTTGCAGGTCGAGCACGTTCAGCCGGCCGACACCGCGGGAGTCGAGGTATCCGTCGTCGCCGCGGACCCGCTGGTCGCCGCCGGAGCAGAACGCCTGGTCGCCGGCGCCGGTCAGGATGATCACCCCGATCCGGGGGTCGTCCCTGGCCACGTTGAACGCGTGCTGCAGCTCGAACAGGGTGGTCGGCCGGAAGGCGTTACGCACCTCAGGCCGGCTGATGGTGATCTTGGCGATCCCCTCCGCCGTGGCGTAGCCGATATCGGAGTATTCCTGCCCTGGAGCCGGGCCGGCTGACTGCCATTCGACCACCTGTCCCCCTTCGCGCCGCTGGCTGATCTGCCGATTAACCTTACGACCGTGGCTTCCAGGCCCTTGCACGCGGTACTGCTGCCGCCGCGGTCCGCGGCCGGGCGGCTGCTCGAGCTACTGGCGGCGGCGCTGGACGGCACCGGTCCGGCGATCCTGCCCATCGACCCGGCGCTGCCGCCAGGCAGCCGTGATCGGCTGCTCGCCGCGTTCGCCCCCGGGTCGATCGAGACCGGCGAGGACGCGCGGCCGGTCGCCCTGGCCGGGCCGGGCGCCGCGGTCGGCGAGGACGTCGCCGTGGTGCTGGCCACCTCGGGTTCTACCGGCATGCCCAAGGGCGCCGAGCTGCCGGCCGCTGCGCTGCTTGCCTCAGCCCGCGCCAGCCTGTCAAGGCTCGGCGCCGCGGCCGGGGAACGCTGGATGTGCTGCCTTCCCGTGCACCACATCTCCGGCCTCGGCGTGCTGGTGCGCTCCCTGGTCGCCGGATCCGCCCCGGTCATCGCCGGGCGGCTGGACGCGGACGCCGTCCGGCGCGCCGTTGAGCCTGGCGGCGGCGGGTGCGGCTACGTGTCGCTGGTGCCGACCCAGCTGCGCGGGCTGCTCAGCGCGGGCGCGCCGCTGGCCGGGTTCCGTGCCATCCTGCTCGGCGGCGCGGCGATCCCGCCCGGCCTGCTCGGCGAGGCGGCCGCCGCCGGAACGCGGGTGGTCGCCAGCTACGGCATGACCGAGACCTGCGGCGGCTGCGCGTACGACGGGGTCCCGCTTGACGGGGTCACCGTCGGCACCGCCGCTGACGGCAGGATCCGGATCGGCGGGCCGGTGCTGTTCTCCCGGTACCGCCTGGCGCCGGAGCTCACGGCGGCGGCACTGGCCGGCGGCTGGTTCCGCACCTCGGATCTGGGCGGCATCGGCACGGACGGGCGGCTGGTGGTGCGCGGCCGGGCCGACGACGCGATCAACTCCGGCGGCGAGAAGGTGATCGCCGGCGAAGTCGAGCAGACGCTGAGATTCTGCGCCCAGGTCCGCGACGCGGCCGTGGTGGGCATGCCAGACCCGTACTGGGGAGAACGGGTGACCGCGCTGATCATCCCGGCCGACCCGGCCGACCCGCCCAGCCTGGAACGGATCAGGGCACAGGTCGCGCAGCGGCTGCCCAGGCACGCCGCGCCGCTGGCGATGCTGATAGTGGCCGAGATACCGGTGCTGGCCTCGGGCAAGCCGGACCGGCAGCGGCTACGGCAGATCGCGCTGGCCGCGCAGGCGTAGGGCCGCCGGGCTCGGCGCGCCGGGGGTCCGGGGGTCCGGGGCTCAGGACAGGCACCGCGGGCCCCGCGAAGCTGATCAAAGATCAGCGAGCAGCCGAAGCCGACCCGCCGGGGCGCGCATCGATTTCTGGCAGGCTCCCGCGAGCGGGAAACAAACTGGCCCGCCGCGCGTTATACGTATCGCCCGCACTGCACGATACCAAGGACAGCACGATTTGCCGAGTGCTGGCGGGCACCGCGATGCGACGCATGTCGAAGCGTGTCTCGAAGGAGGTGTCTGATGCCGAAGAACGCCAGCGCAGTCGCCGGGCGGCCCGATCAAGCGGCTAGCCGTGTCGATGAGCTGATCCGGCGCGGGCGCCGCGAGCGGCACCTGCTGCTTCCTGAGCTCAGGGCGGCCTTCGAGCAGGCGGGCATCTCCCCTGCGCAGGCCCGCACGATGCTCCGTGAGCTCGCTGACGAGGGCATCAAGCTCGGCCGTGGGCAGCACGCTGCCGATCCGCCTGCCGCGTCGCCGCCCGCCGGGCGCCGGCCTGCTGACCCCCAGATTTCCGAATTGGAGCTTGCCGAAGTGACTCACGCCGAGCTGGAGCTCGCCGAGATCGACCTCGGTGATCCTGACGCTGCCGTGGCGGATCCTGACGAGGCTGACCTGGTATCCGTCCTCGCCGACGCCGAGCTGGCCGTTACCGTCCCTGCCGGGCTTGAGCTCGCAGCTGGTCCCGGCCACGCCAGCGAGCCGGACGAGGTACCGCCCGGTACCCGCCAAGCGGCCGGGCCCGCCGGGCGATCCGCGGTCATCACCGCCGCAGCGGATGACGACGTGTCCGGAGAGGCCGACCTGGACGACCACACCTCGGTCATGGGCGACTCGGTGCACACCTACCTGAAGTCCATCGGCCGCACTAGCCTGCTCACCGCCGAGCAGGAGGTGGATCTGGCCAAGCGGATCGAGGCCGGCCTGTTCGCCGAGCACAAGCTGGAGACCGAGCCTGGCCTGTCGCCCCGGTACCGCGAGGACCTCGGGGGTGTGGTCGCCGACGGCCGCCGGGCCAAGGCGCACATGCTCGAGGCCAACCTGCGCCTGGTCGTCTCGGTGGCGAAGAAGTACAGCGATCGCGGCCTGTCCCTGCTTGACGTGGTGCAGGAAGGGAACCTTGGCCTGATCAGGGCGGTCGAGAAGTTCGACTACGCCAAGGGCTACAAGTTCTCCACCTACGCGATGTGGTGGATCCGCCAGGCCATCCAGCGCGGCTTCGCTGACTCGGCACGGACGATCCGGCTGCCGGTGCACGTGCTGGAAATGCTCAGCAAGCTGAGCCGGGTCGAGCGGGACATGCACCAGCGGCTGGGCAGAGAGCCCACGCCCGAGGAGCTCGCAGTCGAGCTTGACCGCACGCCGGACCAGATCGAGGAACTGCTGCGGACCAGCAGGCAGCCGATCAGCCTGGACTCCACGATCGGCGAGGACGGCGAGACCAGCATCGGCGACCTGATCGAGGACGTGGACGCGCCTGAGGCGTCCGAGCTCGTCGACCGTCAGCTGATGGCCGACCAGCTCAGGCACGCGCTCGACGCGCTCACCCCGCGCGAGGCGACGATCATGGCGATGCGGTTCGGCCTGCACGACGGCAATCCGCACACCCTCGACGAGATCGGCAAGGCGCTCGGCCTGACCAGGGAGCGGATCAGGCAGCTGGAGAAGCAGTCGCTATCCAAGCTGCGCCACCCGAGCCGGGCGCAGCCGCTGCTCGAATACGCCGTCTAGCCGCCGCCGAACCAGCGAGCCTGGCCCGACCTCCCGCCGGGCCAGGCTCGCTGGCACTGTCAGCCAGCGCGCCAGCCGCTGCGCGCCGGAGGTTACTGCCCGGCAGGGTACGGGCCGCCCGTTTCCTGGCCGGCCGGCCGGGTAGATTGCGCCTAGTGAAGGTCGAAGTCGAGATCCTCAGCGAGATCACGAGCGAAGTGGTCGAGGCGTTCGGGCGCCTGCTCCCCCAGCTGTCCGCATCCGCGCCGCCGCTGGACGCGGGCATGCTGGCCGCCATCGTCTCCGCTCCGGCCAGCACCGTGCTGCTGGCCCGCGCAGATGGCCAGATCATCGGCACCCTGACGCTGGCGATGTTCCCCATCCCCACCGGTGTCAGGGCCTGGATCGAGGACGTGGTCGTCGATGAGGCGGCCAGGGGCAAGCGCGTCGGCGAGGCACTGACGCTGGCCGCTGTGCAGCTTGCCCAGGACGCGGGGGCGAGGACCATCGACCTGACGTCCAGGCCGTCGAGACAGGCGGCGGGCAGGCTGTACGAGCGGCTCGGCTTCGAGCTTCGCGATTCACGGCTTTACCGCTACCAGCTGAGCTGACCCGCCGCCCGCGCTAGCCGAGGTCGGCGACGGCCCGCAGCAGCCTGCTGACGTCGGTCTCGTCGTTGTAGGGCGCCAGCCCGGCCCGGATCGCGCAGCCTGTCTCCCTGATGCCGAGCGTGCCGGTCAGCTCCCAGGCATAGCTGTGACCGTTCCAGACGTTGATCTGGCGGTCAGCGAGGAAGCCGGCCACCTGGCCGGGCGTCAGGCCGGCCACCGTGAAGTAGGCGGTCGCCGTGCGCCTGGACGGCTTGCCGTAGGTGGTCACGTGCCGCATCGACTCTAGGCCGCCGAGCAGCGTGCCGAAGAGTTCCTGCTCATGCCGCTCGGCGGCAGCCGTCGAGGTCAGCAGCCGCTGCCGCCGGGTGCCAGCGGCGCAGTCATCGAGACCGGCAAGGTGGTCAACCGCCGCGGTCACCCCGGCCAAGTCGGCGAACGACGGGGTGCCAAGCTCGAACCGCTCGGGGACCGAGTCCGGTGCGGGCACCAGCTTGTCCGGCCGCAGCGAGCCGAGCAGTTCCGGGGCGGCGATGAGCGCTCCCACGTGCGGGCCCGACCACTTGTAGGCGCTGGTGACGTAGAAATCGGCGCCAAGCGCGGCGACGTCGACCGGCCCGTGCGGTGTCGCGTGCACCCCGTCGACATAGCTCAGCGCCCCTGCCGAGCGCGCCATCGCCGCGATCCGTGCCACATCGGGCCTGGTGCCGATCACGTTGCTTGCCGCGGTGAAGGCCACCAGCCTGGTCCGGTCCGACAGCAGGCCGGCGTACTGCGCGGCGGGCAGTTCGCCGGTGGCCGGATCGACCTGTGCCCAGCGGACCACCGCTCCGGCCCTGGCGGCCGCCTGGACCCAGGGCCGCACGTTAGCGTCGTGGTCGAGCCCGGACACGATGACCTCATCACCCGGCCGCCAGGTGTCCGCAAGCGCGCCAGCCATCCGGTAGGTCAGCGTGGTCATGTTGGGCCCGAGAACGACGCCGCCTGGATCGCCGCCGAGCAGGTCGGCCACCGCGCGCCGGCAAGCTGCTGTGATCTGTGTCGCCTGGCCGCTGGCCGGGAAGGCGCCGCCGGCATTGCCGAGTCCGGCCGCGTAGGCCTCGCCGATCGCGCCGATCACCGACGCCGGCACCTGAGTGCCAGCCGCCCCGTCCAGATATGCGTAGCCATCCGCGAGTGCCGGGTACCGGGCGCGGATCCTGCTCACCATGAATGCCACAGGCGATCAGCCCCTCGTCGACTCTGCAGCCATCATCGCAGCGCCGCCTTGGCGCCCGCCAGCGTGCCCCTAGCCGGCCGCCCGGCCCGCTGCCCGCAGCACGGCAAGCCAGGGATCGCCAGCCGCCGGGACCGGCAGCTGCGGGATGCCGTCCAGCCAGCCCGCCAGCACCGCCGCCGGGTTCGCCGGCCGGTAGTCCATGCCGAGCGCCATGGCCAGGTCCCAGGCATGCACGTGCCATTCCACGCCCGCCAGCCCGGCCATGCCAGCCACCGTGATCACCCTGCCCCGGTAGCTGTGGTGCGGCAGCCAGAGCAGCGGGCCGATCCGCGCCGCGTACCGCCGGGCCGCCGCGGCGAACGCCGTGATGTGCTCGCCAGGCGGCACGTCAGGCAGGGCGGCCAACTCGGCCGCGTTCTGCCTGGCCAGCTTGCGCGCGATGGCCTCATGGTGGGCACCGGTCGCCATCAGCCGCGACAGCCTGCTGACCGGGGCGTCGTCCAGGTACTCGTGGTAGTTGTCGGCGACGCACCGCAGGTGCCCGGCAAGATCGGCGGCACGCCATTCCGGGCACGGTGTGGGCGCGTTCCACGAATCGGCGGCGAATCTCGCCGCCAGCCCGGCGACCGCTGCCACGCCGTCGTGATAGGCAGTCAGCGCGCCGCTCGCGGCGAGCACCGGCGCGGCGAGCGGCATCGGGCCATCCCAGGAATCGCCGTGTTCCATGGGTACCTCCCTGCTCGCATCGCGGCCCCCTGACCGAAGCGACGCGCTTCGCCAGCGTGCCAGAAATAACGCCACTTTCGCCACCCGTGCGCGGCCGGAAAACAAAGTGACAGTGAACGCGGCGCGCGGTTAGCATCCAGCAAGTGGTCAACCCGGTTGCCGAACGCCCCGCGGGCAATCCGAGCCCGCAGACTCCCCTGGCCGCACTGTGGCGGACGAGGGAGTACCTGCGCCCTTACTATGGCCAGCTGCTCTTCATGCTCGTCGCTGCCCTGCTCGCGATGGGCACCGAGATCGTCATCCCGCTGCTGACCAAGGCGGCGATCGACGGCCCGATCACGGCCGCGGCGCGGTCGGGCGGCCAGCACGGCCGCGGGCTGCTCCTGCCGATCGGCCTGGCGGCGGTAGCGCTCGGCATCGTCGAGGTCGCGCTGAACGTGATCCGGCGGTGGATCCAGTCAACCGCGGTGGCCACGATGGAGCGGTCGATTCGGGACCGGCTGTACGCGCACCTGCAGCGGCTGCAGCCCGGCTTTCATGACGCGTGGCAGTCAGGTCAGCTGCTGTCCAGGGGGACGACCGACCTGTCAGCGATCCGCAGGTTCGCTGGCTTCGGGATCATCTTCCTGATCACGAACCTGGCCACGTTCGCGGTCGTGGTGAGCCTGCTGATCCGGCTCAACCTGCTGCTCGGGCTGCTCACCGCGCTGGTGTTCGCGCCGGTCGCGGCCCTGTGCCTGCGGTTCGAGCGGCGCTACCGGGTGCTCTCAAGGCGGGTGCAGGACCAGCAGGACGATCTGGCCACCTGCGTGGAGGAGGCGGCCGCTGGGATCAGGATCCTCAAGGCGCTCGGCCGCCGCGATCAGGCGGCCAGCCAGCACAGGAAACTGGCGCTCACGGTCTACCAGACGCAGGTCAGCAAGGCCAGGCTGCGCGGCGCCTTCTGGGCCGGGCTGGATCTGGTGCCGAACGTGCTGATCGCCCTGGTCTTGCTGCTCGGCGCGCTCGCGGTCGCCCGAGGCGGGCTGACCATCGGCGGGCTCGTCGCGTTCATCGCGCTGGTGCTTCAGCTGATCTGGCCGATCGAGGCGATGGGCTACATTCTCGCGCTCGGACAGGAGGCGGCCACCGCCGCGCAGCGCGTCTACGAAATCCTCGATACCCGGCCGACGATCACCAGCCCGGTGGCCGCCGGCCCTGGCACCGCGGCCGCTATCGCGTCCGGCCGGGAGCCGGCCGCCGCCGCTGCCGTGCCGCGGCCCCGGTCCGGCCATGACAGCAGGGGCCAGCTGATCTTCGACCATGTCTCGTTCAGTTATCAAGGCTCGGCCCAGCCGGTGCTGCGCGATATCTGCCTTGAGCTGTCCCCTGGTGAGACGGTCGCGCTGGCCGGAGCCACCGGATCGGGCAAGACCACGCTGCTGTACCTGGTCGCCAGGCTGGCCGAGCTGACCGGCGGGTCGATCAGGCTGGACGGGACCGACGTCAGGGACCTGCCGCTGCCGGTGCTGCGGACCGCGGTCGCGTGCGCGTTCGAGGACCCCACCCTGTTCTCGGTCAGCGTCAGGGAGAACGTCGCGCTCGGGGCCCCAGGCGCCGATGACGCGGCGATCGAGGCAGCGCTCGCCGCGGCCCAGGCCGACTTCGTCGGCGACCTGCCGTGGGGGCTGGACACCCGGATAGGCGAGCAGGGCATGTCCTTGTCCGGCGGCCAGCGGCAGCGGATCGCACTGGCCCGCGCGATCCTGGCACGGCCGGCCGTGCTGCTGCTCGACGACCCGCTGTCCGCGCTTGACGTGCACACCGAGGCCAAGGTCACCGAAGCGCTCAGCCATGCGCTGGCCAGGTCCACCGCCCTGGTGGTTGCCCACCGGCCGTCCACGGTGGCGCTCGCTGACCGGGTCGCCGTGCTGGAGCGCGGCGCGATCACGGCCGTCGGCAGCCACCGGGAGCTGCTGGCCAGGAGCCGGCATTACCGCTACCTGATGAGCACCGGCACTGACGCCGACCCGGGGGCGCGGGACGAGGGCGCCGGACCCGCCGGCCAGGACCCGACCGCCGATATGACTGGAGCCAGGCGATGAGCCAGGTAACCGCCCAGCCCTGGCGCGGCATCGCCGCCGAGGAAGTCGACGAACTGCCCAAGGGCATGTCGGCGCTGCTGCGCAGGCGCAGCCGCGCGCTGCTGGCTGACCTGCTGCGGCCGCACCGCCGCACCGTCGCCCTGATCGCCGCGCTGATCCTGGCGGCCAACCTCGCCGCGCTGGCCGGCCCATGGCTGGTCGGGATCGGCGTGGATAAGATCCCGGCGCTGCTGCGCACGCGTGACCCGCTGCCGATGATCGTGGTGGTCGCCGAATTCTGCCTGGCGATCCTGGTCCAGGCCACGGCGAGCGCATATTTCATCTCGGTGATCGGCCGGATGGGCGGGCAGGTCGTGCTCGAATTGCGGTGCAGGCTATTCGCGCATTTCCAGCGGCTGCCGGTGGGATTCCACGAGCGGTACACCTCTGGCCGGGTGATATCCCGGCAGGTTTCCGATATGGATTCCATATCCGAGCTATTCGACGAGGGCATCGACTCGCTTGTTTCCGCGCTGCTTTCGCTGCTCTTCGTGGGCACCGGCATGCTGCTGCTCGACTGGCCGCTCGCGCTCGCGGTCATGGCCGGTTTCATCCCGCTGACCTGGCTCTCCGCGTGGTTCCGGCGCGAGTCGGCCGTCGCATACCGCCGGACCAGGGAAACGATCGCCCTGGTCATCGTGCATTTCGTGGAGACGTTCAACGGCATCAGGGCGGTCCAGTCATTTCGCCGCGAGCCGCGCAACGAGCAGATCTTCGCCGAGCTGAACCAGGGATACGCCGACGCCTCGGCGCGGTCGATGCGGCTGGTGGCGATCTATTTCCCCGGCGTCAGGCTGGTCGGCAACCTCGCCGTCGGCGCGGTCCTGCTCTATGGCGGGATCCGGGTCATCGACCACGCCATGCCCATCGGCGTGCTTGTCACGTTCCTGCTCTACCTCAGGCGCTTCTTCGAGCCGCTCCAGGATGTGTCGCAGTTCTACAGCACTTTCCAGTCGGCGGCAGCGGGCCTGGAGAAGATCTCCGGCGTCCTTGACGAGGAGCCGTCGGTCAGCGAGCCGGCGACGCCGGTGCCGCTGCCCGCCAGGCCGGCCGACGGCGGTCCAGGCAGGCGGGTTCGGCTCGCCGCGGTGCGGTTCGGGTACCGCGAGGCCGTGGTGCTGCCCAGGCTCGAGCTGACCATACCGGCGGGCCAGACGGTCGCGCTGGTCGGTGCCACCGGGGCCGGCAAGACCACGATCGCCAGGCTGATGGCACGGTTCTATGACCCCGGCGACGGCCAGGTACTGCTCGACGGCGTCGACCTGCGCGAACTGTCCGACGCCGACCTGCGGCGCGAGATTGTGCTGATCACCCAGGAGAACTTCCTGTTCAGCGCGACGATCGCGGAGAACATCGGGCTAGGCAGGCCGGGCGCGCCCAGCGCGGACATCGTCGCGGCCGCCACGGCGGTCGGCGCCCACGAGTTCATCGCGGAGCTGCCGGCCGGCTACGACCAGCAGGTCGGCAAGCGCGGCGGCCGGCTGTCCGCCGGCCAGCGCCAGCTAATCTCCTTCGCCCGCGCGTTCCTCGCCGAGCCGAGCGTGCTGATCCTGGACGAGGCCACCTCGCTGCTCGATCTGCCCGGCGAGCGGATCGTGCAGCAGGCGCTGCGGACGGTGCTGGCCGGCCGGACGGCCGTGATCATCGCCCACCGGCTATCCACCGTGCAGATCGCCGACCGGGTGCTCGTGGTCGATCTCGGTGAGATCACCGAGGACGGCTCCCCCGCCGATCTGCTCGCCGCCGGCGGTGAATATGCCGACCTGCACGAGCGCTGGCTTAGCAGCCTGGCCTGAGTGCGGGGTCAGGTCCGCTAAGCTGACCGGCGTGATTGCGGGACGCAAGCAGGCCAGCGAGGACGCGCTGGGCAAGTACCTCGCTGACGTGGCGCTTGCCGCGAACTTCGACAACCTGCTCGAGGCGGCGCGAGCGGCCGAGCATGAGTACCGCGCCGCTCAGGCGACGGCGGCGCCGCTTGAGCAGCAGTACGACCTCGCGAAGACGCTGGATCAGGCGATGACCGAGGTGATGCGCGCCGCCTATGCGGCGATGCGCACAGAGATCGGGCCGACCGGCTATGACGACCGGATCTACCGGCGCAAGGCGATGGCCAAGCCGAAGGTGCACGCTCTGCACACCGAGGCTGAGCGGCTGCTGACGCTCAGGGAGACGCACCGCCTGACCGGCATCCCGCCGCGCCCGCACGTCGTCGGCCTGCCGGATGCGTCAGCCGCGCCGCGCGGGGCACACTGAGGCGGAGGTGCCAGAGACAGCCGATCTCAGGCGCGGTTTCACGGCTAGTAAGTATTAGCTAGCGGCTCGCTCACGGCACTGCCAGGAAAGCTACAAAGACTGACGCCGAAAACCATCACGCAGTGCCATGTTGAGACGGGCACAGGTGCTGGCAGATTAGATTGTGATGATCCATACCAACAACGGACTTGACCAGGAGGCACCTGATGTGCCCGCACACGCCGCCGTGCCCGAGCGCTGATGCCCAGGACCACGAGGCGGCCAGGACCCTTATCAGTCATCCAGAGCAGGGCTGGAGCCTGCTCTGCAACGGCATCGTCGTCTTTGAGGACACCGGTGAGCTGCTCCCTGACGGCTACGCCATCGCGCCGCACCGGCCGACCGACCTGCTCCTCCGCCCAGCGCCCGCCTCCCCGGCCGCCTGATCCAGCGGCCCTCACCGCTGGGCATGAGGCCCCGTGCGCGCCTGGCTCGGCGGCTGGCAGCAGCCGGCGAGGCCGCAGCCGGCGTACGGATTCGTCAGCGGTGACCGCGAGCTGCACCGCTCAGCATCTCTTCCAGCCAGGAGCTAACCGCTGCCCGCACCGCGTCCGGGTTCTTCGACAGTCCGTGTGTCTGGCCAGCGAGCACGACGAGGCGCGCGACATCCGCCGGATCAGGCACTCCGAACGGATCCCGGTCGCCGTTCAGCACCAGCACGGGCACGCCAGCGCCGCGCAGTTCTTCCCTGCGGGAATATTCCGGCCGGGAGGCCTTGCCCGGCGGGTGGAGCGGAAAGGCCAGCGCGACCACAGCGACCGCGCCGGCGGCCCGCGCCGTCCGGCACGCCACCCTCGCCCCGTTGCTCCGGCCGCCCTGGACCAGCGGGCAGCCTGGGTAGCCCGCCCGCAGCGCGGCGACGATCTCCAGCCAGGCGGCGTCCTGGCGGGCCGCCGAGCCCGGCGCACGGCCGCCGCTCATCCGGTACGGCTGGGTCACCAGGGCGACGGCACCGCCGAGCGCGAGGCCAGCGCGCCGGGCGGCGAGCACGTCGGGCGTGCGCACGCCGCCGCCAGCTCCGTGGGTCAGGACCAGCAGGAACGCCGGCGCTGCCGGGCCGTCAAGCTCGGCAAGCCCCGGGCCCGCTGCGGTATCGATCTGCACGTGCGCAGCGTATCCGCTCGATGGCGGCCACGCTCATGATCATGGCCAGGGCTGCCAGGCGAGCGGCACGCGACGGAGCCGCCATGTCGCCAGGGTCAGCAGCACCGCGGCGTAGGCGGCGAGTGCCCCCGAGTTACGGCAGGATGCCGCCGGTCGGGGCACCATGGCCGACCAGCCTGGGCGTGGCGGCTGGTCAGGGCGCCGCAGCATCACAGCCGGCAGGCCGCGGCAACCGCGGCCGCGGCCGCCTCCCGGTTGGCGGCCGCGGGGATGCCCGGCCGCTCGAAGTAGCTCATGTAGACGTCGGCTGCCGCGGCCGGCGTGGCGGCGGCATTCAACGCCGGCAGGTACTGCGCCCACTGCTGGTTGTAGGCCAGGATCGCGGTGAGCTGGGTGCGCAGGTCGGCGGCTGTGTTGCCGGTCACAAACCCGGCCGGCAACGGCGTCCAGCCGATCAGCCCGCCGCCGCCAGAGCCTGCCGACTCGGGGTCTCCCTTGGATTCCTGGTAGATGTTCCCTGCGATGCCCGCGGCCGCGATGCCCGGGTACCCGTGCCCGACGAGGAATCCGGTGATCGCCGCGTAGTTGGCGGGCAGCATCCCGCGAGAGCCGCGGCACGCCAGCCTCCGGTGGCCGCGGCCAGAGGATCCGCGCCTGGCGTGTGATCGCGCGCGCCGGCCGGCCGAGCCTGACCTGCCGCCGATGTCACCGGCCCGCGCCCTGCCGCGAGAACGGGCCGCCGGGCCGGCCGTGCCAGGCCGCGGGTGGCTGGCGTGCCGCATGATCGAGGCGAATATGGCCGAAGGCGCCAGGGCGAGGTCGCCCGCGTACCGCTGCTCGGCAGTTACGCGGTGCTGAGCCTGCGACGCCTGGCTGCCGTGAATCTGAGTGACCGTGACGAGGGCGCCTGCAACCGCGATGGGCGGCGCTGCCCTGCACAGCCGCCGGGCGATCCTGCCAAGCTGGGACGGCGCCGCGTGCCGCCCGTTATTCCTGGTCTTCCTCTTCCTGGCGACAGCCGTCTCTGGCCTCAAGAACCTGCCCTACGCCGGACCGCGCCCCGCTACTCCGGCACACCGCGCCACTTCACCGGGCCTGACAGTCATGCTCATCCAGCAGCATCTCAGGACAGGGTTCTCAGTACCCCTTAATCACAGGGAATAGCCCAAACGTGCTATCGGCCGGCCAGAACGGACATCGCGGGCAGCTGCCTGCGCACCGGGCCGCCCAGGCTGGGAACCCAGGCGCCGCCATCGCCTGTCCCGCCGAGCATCGGCGGGCCGGCCAGCCGCGCCGGCCATCACCGCCAGCCCCGCCTCGCCCGCCCCGCGGCTGGCCCTGACCGGCACGGAAATGATCAGGAAGAACTATCCGGCGTGCGCGCCCCCGCACCCCAGCCGGCGCGCCAGGCCGGGCTACCCGGGCAGGATCTTGGCCAGGAACTGGCCGGTATAGCTCTCCTCTGCCTTGGCCACCTGCTCTGGAGTGCCGGTGGCGATCACCCTGCCGCCGCGTGACCCGCCTTCCGGGCCCAGGTCAATAACCCAGTCCGCGGTCTTGATCACGTCCAGGTTGTGCTCGATCACGATCACCGTGTTACCGCCGTCGACCAGCCGCCCGAGGACGCCGAGCAGCTTGCGGATGTCGTCGAAGTGCAGCCCGGTGGTCGGCTCATCCAAGACGTAGATCGTCCGCCCGGTGGACCTGCGCTGCAGCTCGGAGGCGAGCTTGACCCGCTGCGCCTCACCGCCGGACAGGGTCGGCGCCGGCTGGCCGAGCCTGACGTAGCCCAGGCCGACATCGACCAGGGTCTTCAGGTGCCGGTGGATGGCGGGCACCGGCTCGAAGAACCCGGCGCCCTCCTCGATCGGCATGTTGAGCACATCGGCGATCGTCTTGCCCTTGTAGTGCACCTGCAGCGTATCTGTGTTGTACCTGGCGCCGTGGCAGACCTCGCATGGCACGTAAACGTCCGGCAGGAACTGCATCTCGATCTTGATGGTGCCGTCTCCCGAGCATGCCTCGCACCGGCCGCCCTTGACGTTGAAGGAGAACCGGCCAGGCTGGTAGCCGCGGACCTTGGCCTCGGTAGTCTGCGCGAACAGCCTGCGGACATGGTCGAAGACGCCGGTATAGGTGGCCGGGTTGGATCTCGGCGTGCGGCCGATCGGACCCTGGTCGACGTGCACCACCTTGTCCAGGTGCTGCATCCCGGTCACCCGGGTATGCCGGCCTGGCACGATCCTGGTGCCGTGCAATTCCTTCGCGAGCGCGCTGTACAGAATGTCGTTCACCAGCGTCGACTTGCCCGATCCTGAAACGCCGGTGACCGCGATGAAGCAGCCGAGCGGGAAGGCGACGTCCACCCCGCGGAGGTTGTGCTCGGCCGCCCCCTTGACGACGACATCCTTGCCGCGGGCCGCCTTGCGGCGGCGGGCCGGCACCGGGATCGACTCGCGGCCGGTCAGGTAGGCGCCGGTCAGCGACTCCTTGCTGGCCAGCAGCTCGTCCAGCGAACCGGACACCACGATCTGGCCGCCGTGCTCGCCGGCCCGCGGGCCGATGTCGACCACCCAGTCGGCGGCCCTGATCGTGTCCTCGTCATGTTCCACCACGATCAGCGTGTTGCCCAGGTCGCGCAGCCGCAGCAGGGTCTCGAGCAGCCGGTGATTGTCCCGCTGGTGCAGCCCGATCGACGGCTCGTCGAGCACGTAGAGCACCCCGACCAGACCGGAACCGATCTGGGTGGCCAGCCTGATCCGCTGCGCCTCGCCGCCTGCCAGCGTCGCCGAAGCCCGGTCCAGGCTGAGGTAGTCGAGGCCGACGTCGAGCAGGAAGCCGATCCTGGCGTTGATCTCCTTCATCACCCGGCCGGCGATCTGCTGGTCCCGCTCGGACAGCTCCAGGCCGAGCAGCAGCTTGGCCAGTTCGCCGATCGGCAGCTGGCAGTACTCGGCGATCGACCGCCCGTCCACGGTGACGGCCAGCGTGAGCGGCTTGAGCCTGGTGCCCTTGCAGGCAGGGCAGGGCACCTGGCGCATGAACCCGGCGAACCGCTCCCGGCTCGAGTCGCTCTCCGCCTCGGAATGCCGGCGCTCGATATAGGGGATGGCCCCTTCGAAGTTCGTATAGTAGGAACGTTCCCTGCCGTACCTGTTCTTGTACCTGACGTGCACCTGCTCGTCGTGGCCGTACAGCAGGGCGTGCCTGGCCTTGGCTGGCAGCCTGGCCCACGGGGTGTCGACGGTGAAGCCAAGCGTGCCGCCGAGCGCCTCCATCAGCCGGGTGAAGTAGTCGCTGATGTGGCCGCCGCTCCAGGCCCCGATAACGCCGTCGGCGAGCGACCTCGCCGGGTCGGACACCACGAGCTCGGGGTCCACCTCCATCCGGGTGCCCAGGCCGGTGCAGTCCGGGCAGGCACCCCACGGCGAGTTGAACGAGAACGACCTGGGCTCGAGCTCCTCGAAGGAAAGATCGTCATACAAGCAGGCCAGGTGCTCGGAGAACATCCGCTCCCGGTTGGGGTCGCCATCGGGCAGGTCAACGAACTCCAGCACCACCACGCCGCCGGACAGGCCGAGCGCCGTCTCCACCGAGTCGGTGAGCCTGCGCCGCGCCGACTCCCGCACGGCAAGCCGGTCGACGATCACCTCGATCGTGTGCTTCTCGTACTTCTTGAGCGCCGGCAGCTGGCCAGCGGTGGCGTCGTCCAGCCGGACGGTTACCCCATCCACCCTGGCGCGCGAGTACCCCTTGGTCTGCAGTTCGCGGAGCAGTTCGGTGTACTCGCCCTTGCGCCCGCGGATCACCGGAGCGAGCACCTGGAACCTGGCATCCTGATCAAGCTCGAGAACGCGGTCGACGATCTGCTGCGGCGTCTGCCTGGCGATCGGCCGCCCGCAGACCGGGCAATGCGGCTTGCCGATCCTCGCGAAGAGCAGCCGAAGGTAGTCGTAGACCTCGGTGACGGTGCCGACGGTAGATCGCGGGTTGCGGCTGGCCGCCTTCTGGTCGATGGAGACCGCGGGGGACAGCCCGTCGATGAAGTCCACGTCCGGCTTGTCCATCTGGCCGAGGAATTGCCTTGCGTACGCGGAAAGCGACTCGACGTACCGGCGCTGGCCCTCGGCGAAGATCGTGTCGAAGGCCAGGCTGGACTTGCCTGAGCCGGACAGCCCGGTGAATACGATCATGGAGTCCCTGGGCAGGTCCAGCGAGACATCCTTCAGGTTGTGCTCGCGGGCGCCGCGGACCACCAGACGTTCTGCCACGATGCGCTCGGTTTCTCCTGGTCTGCGGGATCGGTCTGCGGGCTCGGCCTGCGGGCCCGGCCTGTTCAACTGGCCCGTGCGTTCGGCCTGTTCAACTGGCCTGTGCGAGCGGGCCTGTTCAACTGGCCTGTGCGAGCGGGCCTGTTCAACTGGTCTGTGCGAGCGGGCCTGTGCGGGTCCGCTGGGCGATTGGCTTGGGCGAGGTCATGGGAGGTCCTGACGGCCAGGGAAGGCGCAGCCAATGCTATCCGGGGGCTATGACATTTTGCGCTGCGTCCGCCCGATGGCCCGATAGCAACCCCGGCTCGCGGGCCGGACCCGCGACCCGGCAGCGTGGCCAGCCGCCCCCTCCTGAGGAGACAACCAGCGCGCCGCCCGTTCGCTTCCCGTCGTGGTAGGGAAGGATGGGCAGGGACCGTTGAGGGGACCGACCGTGAACCAGGCAACTGGACCGCACACCGTCAACGTGCTGATCGGCCAGATCGAGGAGGCCAGCAGCCGCCTGCTGCGCACCGCGGCCGGGCTGTCCGATCAGCAGGCCAGCGAGCAGTCCGCGCTGCCAGGCTGGAGCCGCGGGCACGTTCTCACGCACATCGCGAGGAATGCCGACGGCCTGCGCAACCTGCTCATCTGGGCCGGGACGGGGGTGGTCACCCCGCAGTACCCGAGCCTGCAGGCGCGCGCCGAGCAGATCGAGGCCGGAGCGGGCCGGCCTGCAGCGGAGCTCGCCGCCGACGTCGCGGAATCGGCCGGGGCATTCACCGCGCAGGCGCGCGAGCTGCCGGACGACGCCTGGCAGACCGAGGTCCGCGGCAGCCGGGGCCAGCCGCATCCGGCCTGGTTCACGCTGCACCGCAGGCTGTCCGAGGTCGAGATCCACCACTGCGACCTGGCGGCCGGTTACCAGCCCGCCAACTGGCCCGCGTGGTTCGTCGCCGAGCAGCTCTACCGGGTGACCGGCGAGTTCGCCAGCAACCCGGCCACCCCTGCCGTGCTGCTCACCGACGCGGGCACCGGCAGGCAGTACCTGCTGCGTGCGGCCGTAGAATCCGGGCGTGAGGCCGACGCGCCGGGCGGGTCAGGTCAGGCGCCGCCCGAGCTGGCGGTCACCGGGCCTGGCTACCTGCTGCTCGCCTGGCTGCTCGGCCGGCACGACGGGGCTGGCCTGGCCGCGGATCCGGCGGTGCCGCTGCCCGCCATACCGCCGTTCTCCTGACCGCACCTGGGCACCCCGCATAACGAGAGGATCCTGATGACGTATACCGGCAATGTCAGCGTCGGCGGCCCGGCCCAGACCAGGGAGCTTCCCGGCCTGACGGTCACGAAGGTAGCCGTCGGCCCGATGGACAACAACGCCTACCTGCTGCGCTGCACGAGCACCGGCGAGCTGCTGCTGATCGACGCGGCGAACGAGCCGAAGACCCTGCTCGGGCTGATCAACGGCATCCCGCTGGCCACGATCGTCACCACGCACCAGCACGGCGACCACTGGGTCGCGCTCAAGGAGGTCGTCAAGGCTACCGGCGCCGCCACGGTCGCCCATCCCGCCGACGCCGGCGGTATCGGCGTGCCGACCACCAGGCTGGTCAATGATGGCGACACGATCGGGGTGGGCGAAGCCAGGCTGTCGGTCATCCACCTGCGCGGCCACACGCCGGGCAGCATCGCCCTCTGTTACGACGCTGGCGGGGCTCTCGCCGACCAGCCGCACCTGTTCACCGGCGACTGCCTGTTTCCTGGCGGCCCTGGCAATACCGCGAACAGCCCGGAGCGGTTCAGCTCGCTGATCAACGACCTCGAAGAACGGGTCTTCGCCGCGCTGCCTGACGGTACCTGGATCTATCCTGGCCACGGCGGCGATACCACGCTCGGCGCCGAGCGCCCGCACCTCGCCGAGTGGCGGGCCAGGGGCTGGTGATCACCCGGCTGGCACCGCGACCTGCCCGGCAGCCCACCGCCCGGCAGCACACCGCCCGGCAGCCCACCGCCCGGCTCCGGCGGCCCGGCGGCCCTGCCTGCCGGGCCGCGTAGCACCGTGCGGGCGCCGTGACCGAGCACCACGATGTGGTGGTCGTCGGAGCGGGCCTGCTTGGCCTGGCCGCCGCCAGGGCGCTCGCGCGCCGCGACGTCGACGTTGTCGTGCTCGAGCAGGACTCCGTCGGCCATCAGGGCAGCGGGTCCAAGGGCAGCTGCCGGATCTTCCGGCTTGGCTACGAGGACGCCGGTTACGTCGCGCTGGCCCGCCAGGCGAGAGAACTGTGGAATGAGCTTGAGCACGCGGCCGGGGAACCGCTCCTGCACCCCGTTCCGCAGCTGACGTCCGGCAGCAAGATGCCCGTCGTCATGGCGGCGTTGCGGCAGGCCGGCGCGGCGTGCGAATTGCTGTCCGCCGCTGAGGCAGCCGAGCGGTTTCCTGGCGTGGCCGTCGGCGGCCCGGCGCTGCTCGAGCCGGAGTCGGCCGTCATCGCGGCCGACCGAGTCCTGGCCACCTTGGCCGCGGCGGTGCCCGACCTGCGGACCGGAGTCCGGGTGACGTCGCTGGCTGACGATGGCCGCCGGGCCAGGCTCGGCACCAGCCCGGGCACCACCAGCCCGGGCACGGCCAGCGCGGACGGCGGCGGCGCCAGCGCGGACGGCGGCGGCGCCGACATCGAGGCCGATACGGTCATCGTCTGCGCCGGGCCGTGGTCCGGCGGCTTGCTCGGCACTGCCGGGATCGCCCTGCGCTCGGCGGCGACCCTCGAGCAGGTCGCCTACCTGACCGGCATCCCGCACGGCGGCCTGCCGATCTTCATTCACTTCGGCGCTGAGGTCCCTTACGGCCTGCCGGTGCCAGGCTCACCGCGGTACAAGTTCGGATTGCATCACACCGGCCAGGCCGCCGATCCCGCCCGTCAGGATCAGGCGGCCGACGGCGAGCTGAGCCGCCGGATCGAGCGAGCGGCCAGGCGGTTCCTGCCGTCACTTGACCCGCGGCCGGCGGCGGTGGAACGGTGCGTCTACGACAACTCGCCGGACACCGACTTCATCGTGGACCGGATCGGCAACGTGGTGATCGGCAGCGGTACCTCAGGGCACGGCTTCAAGTTCGGCCCGCTGCTCGGCGAGTGGCTGGCGGTCCTGGCCGTACCGCCAGAACCGGGCAGCGGCCAGGGATGGCTGACCGGCGTGCCGCCCAGGTTCGCCGCGGGCCGGCTCGCTAACCGCCCGATACAGTCCGGGTATGGCCGCTGATGTTCGGGTGCTCTACCGCAAGTACGACGGTTCGCTGCACTGGCATATGACCATGCGGTGGCTCGCGGAAGACGAGTACGGGGTGTGGACCGGGGCGGCTCCGCCGAGCACCATGCGGCGGGGCGATGGCCACGTGATCATCTTCGAGCACGCGCAGATCATGCTGTTTCCCAGGGATAGCTGGTGGACGGCGGCCTTCAACGACCCCCCGGCGCGGATCGAGATCTACTGCGATATCACCACCCCGGTGCGCTGGCCGAGCACCGACGAGGTCACGATGGTCGACCTGGACCTCGACGTGTGCCGCACCAGGAACGGGTCGGTTCACCTGCTCGACGCGGACGAGTTCGCCGAGCACCAGGTCAGGTACGGCTACCCGGCCGATGTGATCGATCAGGCCGGGAGGTCGGCGGCGTTTCTGCAGGCCGCGCTCACCGTCGGCCAGGAGCCGTTCGGCAGCGTCTACCTCACGTACCTGGCGCAGATCAGGGAGGGCACGCCGTAATGCGGCCGACCGGCGCCGCGGCGCTCAGCGTCCGGCGGCGAGCCTGTCGTAGAGGGCTCGCGCCGCACCGATCGCGTCCGCCTCAGACGGCAGCTCTTTCGCGCGGTTACCGGCCGCCCTGGCTAGCCGCGCCGCCAGGTCGGCATCGTCGAGCACCCTGAGCACTGCCGCGGCGAGCTCGGCCGGATCGTCAGGCGGCACGAGCAGCGCCGCATCCGGCCCGGTCAGCGCCCTGACGCCGCCCACGTCGGCGGCCACGATCGGCAGGCCGGCCCGCAGCGCCTCCTGGAGTATCAGCGGCTGCCCCTCCCATCTGCTCGGCAGCACGAACACGTCGGCGGCGGCCAGCAGGCCGGGCACGTCATCGCGGGCGCCGAGCAACCTGGCGCGGACGCCGAGTTCCCGCGCCCGGCCGGCCAGCGCTGCGGCGAGCGGCCCGTCGCCGGCGATCACCACCTCCGGCTCTGGCTGCCTGCCGCGCCACAGGGCGGCGGCTTCGATCAGCGTTCCGAAGCCCTTCTGGCTGACCAGCCGCCCGGCCGCCAGCACCAAGGGACCTCCGGCCAGGCCCTGGCCGGCCTGGCCGGCCGAGGGCTGCGCATCTGGCGCCGCGACCACGGCGCTCCCGACCTCGCGGGCACCCAGCCTGATCATGGCGGCGGCAAGGTCGGCGCAGACGCAGAGCACGGCATCGGCCCGGCCGGCGACCACCCGCTCGAGCAGGCGGTAGATCAGTGCGGCCACAGGCCGGTCCGGCGCTGCGTTGTGCACCGTGACGACCAGCGCCGGCGGTGAGCTGCCTGGCCTGGCGCGGCCAGACCGCCAGCTACCGGCCGCCAGCCACGGGACGCGAGTCCGCACGCGGCCGGGCCGCCAGGCTGGGGCTACCGGCCGCAGCGCGAGCGCGGTCAGGGCGCCGGCCCGCAGGCCGTGCGCGTGCACGACATCGGGCGCCGCGCGCCTGAGCAGCCGCCGGAGGCGCAGCACCGCCGCGATGTCGCGCATCACCCGCGGCCGGTCAGCGAACGCCAGCGGCTCGAATTCGGGGCCGGGCGGGGCTGCCTGGCCGCGCGCACCGTCCTCGGCGGCGCCAGCGCAGCCTGAGCCGCGGAACAGCGGCCGGGTCTCCGGCGGCCCGAACACGGTCACGGTTAGCCCGGCCCGCAGGCAGCCGGCCGCCAGCATGGCCGCGTGCCTGCCGGTGCCGCCTGTCGTCGTGCCGAGCACGTAGCCGACCCGCAGGCCGGTCACGGTGCCGCCCGCCGCCTGACCACGGCCAGTGCCTGCCTCAGGTCCCCGCGGTCGGCGCCGTACGCGGTGAGCCAGAAGACGACGAGCACGCAGGCACTGGCCAGCACCGCGACGGCGGCACTGAGCCAGAACTGCCGCGCCCTGAGCAGGCCGGCCACGGCCGAGCCTGCGACCGTCCCGGCCAGGGCACCCGCCAGGCCAGTGACGGCGGCGCGGCCGAGGCCGGCCAGCGCGCCAGCGCCCTGCGCCCGGCGCACCGCGGCCAGCAGCCCCAGTCCGGCAGCGGTCAGGCCCGCCGTGTTGCCAGCGCCGAGCGCGACCACCACCCACCCGGCCGGCACCAGCCTGACCACGGCCACGTCGACCGCGATCACCGCCAGCCAGCCGGCCACCATCCAGGTCCCGGCGACCAGGTACTTGCCGGCCGCGAGCAGCACCCGGCTGAGGCTGGCCATCAGCCCGAACCCGATGAGGCCGGGCGCGAACGCGATCAGCGCCCTGGCCATCTCGCCAGCTTGCGCGGTGTTGTGCGTGATGAACGTCGCGCCGAGCGGGTATGCCGTGCCGGCCAGCAGCGCCGCGCCGAGGCAGGACACCAGCAGGGCGGCGCGTGTGCTTGAGGCGACCCGCAGGTCGAACTGCGCTCCCTTCTCGGTGGCCAGCTCGGGGAACGCGCTGATCGCGATCGGGATTGCGAGCACCGCGTAGGGAACGAGGAACGCCTGCCAGGCCGATCCGTACAGCACCAGCGCGCCGTGGCCGCCGAATCCGTTGGCGAGCCTGATGACCACGACGGCGGACAGGTCTTGCGCGATGAGCCCGGCGATGCCGACCGTGGCCAGCCCCCCGGCTCGCGCCGCCACCCCGGCCGGGAACTTCAGCGCCGGGCGGAACCTCAGCCGCAGCCGCAGCGCAGGCGGCCCGACCGTGATCACGAGCGCCGCCACCCCGGCCGTGGTGCCGAGCGACAGCATCAGCTGCGCGCCGGCGGACAGCCCGGCCAGCTTGTTGACGTGCGCCCGGCCGAGCGGGACGAAGGCCAGGTAGGCGGCGATCACGACCAGGCTGGACACCACGGGAGCGAGCGCGGGCGCGGCGAACCTGCGGTGCGCCTGCAAGATCCCGTACAGCACGACCGCGAGGCCGTAGAGCAGGATCTGCGGCGCCAGCACGACGAGCATCCTGGCGGCCACCGCGACCACACTGGCGTGCGAGCAACCGTGTGGTGCCGAAGGCACGAGCAGCCTGACGACCGGTTCAGCAAGCAGCGCCGCCGCGGCGCTGGCCGGCGCGAGCACCAGCACAGCCCAGGTGAGCAGCGCCGATGAGATCCGGCTGGCAGCCGCGGCATCGTCCGGGTCGGCGTGCGCGCCGGCCGCCGGGCCCGCCAGGACCGGGATCATCAAGCTGGTGAGCGCACCGCCGAGGACGACGTCGTAGATGATGTTCGGCACCTGGTTGGCCGTGGTGTAGGCGGTGCCCAGGCAGGAGGCGCCGACCGTGTGGGTGAACACAAGCTGCCGCCCGAAGCCGATCATCCTGGCGAGGACGGTCAGCGCGCCGATCAGGATCGCGGCGCGGCCGATACCGCGGCCCAGCCTGCCGCCGGCTCCGGCGTGCGCTGCGCCGCCAGGCTCGGCGCGCGTTCCGCGGCCAGTCGCCGGAGTATGTGGCGGGCCGGCCGCTCCCGTCATGGCTGGAGCGGGGTTCGGGCGACCGCGGCATCGTGGCTGCCGTCCGCCCCAGCCGGGCTCCCGCCCGCCGGCGGGCGTTCCTGGTCACCGATCGCGCCCGCCTGGCGGCCGCCGTCCGATCGGGCCCGGCCGGGGGCCGGGCGCCTGCCGAGCATGTCCAGCCAGCGCAGCGGCCGAGTCCGCTCGATCACCTTGGTGAAGCTGATCTTCTCGCTGGCGGCGGTCAGGCCGGCGATCCCGGCCAGCACGGCGATCCTGGCACCGCGCGGCAGCGCGCTCGCCGCCGCGACGCCCAGCATCGCGCCGAGCGCGTTCGCGCCCGCGTCGCCGAGCATTGACTGCTCGCCCAGGTCATCGGGCAGCAGGGCGAGAGCCGCGCCGACCGGAGCCACGGCGGCTGCCCGTGCCCGCGGTCCGCCCGCGGCCAGGGCCGCGCCCGCCAGCGTGGTCACCTTGATCGCACGGCCCGGCCGCAGGTCAAACAGGTTCAGCAGGTTTGCCGCGCCGGCCACCAGGCCGGTGTTGATCGCAACGTCGGCCGCCGTGCCGGTAACGCCGGCGGCCGGCCGTTCGGCCCGCCCGGCCAGCACGAGGCTGGCCGTCAGGCTTGCCGCGCCGATCCCGGCGATCTTCGCGGTTCCCGTGGTGATCTCTCCCTTGGCCAGGGCACCGAGATGGCCGTGGAATCCGTGCTTGCCCGCATCGCCCGCCAGGTCGTCATAGCAGCCGACCGCGCAGGCGGCGGTGCCGGCCAGCATCAGCGCGGCACGGGCTGCGGCGTCGAGACCTGGCACGGCGGCCGCTGCCGCGACCGCTCCGGCCGCGACCGCCGGGCCCTCGAGCAGGCTGACCTGCTCACCCCGGTGGTTGGTCCTGGTCCAGGTCTGCTCGCCGCCCGGGGGACGCCGCCCGAGGACGGCATAGCCAAGGCGCGCGCCCGCGCCAGCCAGCACGAGCCGCAGGACCGGCCGGCCGCTCACGACTTCACCAGCGGCTTGCTGGCCGGCCTGGTGACGCTCGGGGTGGGCGACGGAGTCGGCGCGGTGCTGGGAACCGGGCTTGGCGCCGCTCCGGGCACCGCCCCGTAGGCGGCGGGCGAGGCACCCGGGTCGAGCAGCAGCCGCAGTGCCTGCACCACCATGATCTGGCCGGTGCTCGTGTTCGCGTTGTCGATCGTGCTGACCACGACACCTGCGGCACCGCTGGTCACCGCGTCGATCGCGCTGCCGGTACCTGAGCCGGGAAGCGAGCCCGCCAGCACCACGCCGGCGCTCGACCGCTGCAGCTCATGAGCGACCGCGACCAGCGCCAGGTTGGCCTGGCTGCTCGCGTTGCCCGATGGCGTGGCCGGGATGACCACGACGGCGAGCGTCGCCTGGCCGGATAGCGTGGTGCCGCCGGCTGCGCCGGTGACCTGAAGGAATCCCTGCTGGCCGAAGCCGCCGAGTATCGCCTGGCTCTGCTGCTGCGTCATCGTCACCGGCCCGTCGGCGCGCACGACCGCGACGGCGATGACCTCGGCGGCCGCTTGCTGGCCGTAGATCTGGCCTACCGCCGATGCGGCCGGCAAGCTGATGCCGGCCGGCGCCAGCGACCTGGCGAGGGCGATCAGGTTGCTCTCCGTGGTCTTGCTGATATCGAAGAACTGCGCGGTGAGGCTCACCTGCCCGGTGACCGTGGCGCCCGCCCGGTGCAGGGCCGACGTGATGCCGGTGACCGTCTGGCTGTCTGCGCCAGGCGCGGTCACCAGGACGACCTGCTCGCCGTCCAGCAGATGGCTGAGCAGGTAACCGGAGGCCGCCTGCGCGAACAGGCCGTCCTCGCCAAGCTGCTGGTTGAGCTGGCTGAGCTCGGTGCGCAAGGTCTCGTTGGTCTTCTTCTCCAGCTGGGACTCGGCCCGCAGGCCGCTGACGACCTGCGGCTGCAGCGCGGACGCGCCGACGATGATGCCGACGGCCAGCGCGAGGAACACGGCCACGATGGAGACCAGGTGATATCGGAAATCGATCAATGGAAGAGTCCTGTTAGCCAGTACCGGAGACCATCTAGCTGCAATCCCGCGTACGTGAGGAAGATCTGGCCGACCGGGAAGATTGACACCGCCACCACGATCGTCACCGCCGCGGTCAGCACCAGCAGGATCAGCCACGACGTGGAGATCCGGCTGTGGTAGAGCCGGCTGACGCCCTTCGGCTCGACGATCTTGTCGCCGACTCGCATCCTGGTCAGGATCGCGCTGGCCATTCCCGGCCTGCCTTTGTCCAGGAACTCTACCAGCGTGAACCGCATGCCCACCGCGACGATCAGCTGGGCGCCGAGCTCATCGGCCAGCAGCAGCGCCAGGTCCTCGCTGGTGCCGACCGCCGGGCAGCTGACCGGCTTGACGTCCAGCTCGGTCAGCCTGGCCAGGCCGGGGGCCTGGCCGTCCGGGTAAGCGTGCACGACTAGCTCGGCACCGCAGGTCAGCGCGCGGTCGGACACCGAGTCCATGTCGCCCACGATCAGGTGCGGCCGGTAGCCGGCCTCAAGCAGCGCGTCGGCACCGCCGTCGACGGCCACCATCACCGGCTTGAACTCCCTGATGTAGGCGCGCAGCGCCTGCAGGTCCTCGCGATGCCGGTAGCCGCGGGCCACCACCAGCGCGTGCTTTCCTTCCAGCTTGGTGCGCAGGTCGGGAACCCTGACGCCGTCGAGCAGCTCGGAGAAGTCACGTTCGATGTACTCGACGGTGTTGGCCATGAACGCCCTGATCTGATCGGCCAGGCCGGCCTTCGCCTTGGCCATGGCCCGCGCCACCGAGTCGGCGGTCTGCACCGTGCCCTTCGCGGCCACGGTTTCGCCGACGTAGATCGTGTCACCGTCCAGGCGGACCTGATGGCCCTCGGCGACCTTGTCGAAGACCTCGGGGCCGACATCGTCGATCAGCGGCACGCCAGCATCGATCAGCAGCTGGGGTCCCAGGTTCGGGTAGCGCCCCGTGATGCTTGCCGTGGCGTTCACGACGCCGGCGACGTGGCAGCCGAGCAGCGACTCCGCGCTCACCCGGTCCAGGTCAGCGTGGTCGATGATGGCGATATCGCCCGGCAGCAGCCTCCTGGTGAGGCTCTTGGTGCGCCGGTCAAGCCTGGCGGGCCCGAGCAGCCCGGGCAGGTCGGGCGAGCCATGCCGGCGGCGGGCGCCGACCTTGCGGGTGTAGGCCCTCATCGCGCTACCAATTGTGCCAGACCGGCTACGCCCCGACGCCATTACTGGACCTCAGCCGCCCGGCGCCCGTGCTGAACCCGCCGCCCCCGTGCCACCGCCGCCCGCGCGGGCCTGGCGGCCGCGCGAACCCGCGACCGCCCGGTCGGCCCGCTCGGCTGCCGCGGCCGCCAGCAGCTCCCCGGCGTGCGCACGTCCGAACTCCGAATCCTCCAGGCCGGCCAGCATCCGCGACAGCTCCCTGACCCGCCCGGGCTCGTCGAGCAGGCTCACGCCGCTGGAGATGACCGAGCCGTCACCGGCCTTCTCCACCACCAGATGGGTGTCAGCGAAGGCCGCGACCTGCGGCAGGTGCGTGACCACGATGACCTGTGCCATCCGTGCCAGCCGCGCCAGCCTGCGTCCGATCTCCACCGCGGCCTTGCCACCTACCCCGGCGTCTACCTCGTCAAACACGAAGGTGGGCACCGGGTCGGCACCGGCGAAGACGGCCTCGATCGCCAGCATCACCCGGGACAGCTCGCCGCCTGACGCGCCCTTGTGCAGCGGCAGGGATGGCGCGCCAGGATGCGCCGCGAGCCGGATCTCCACGTCGTCGCCGCCGTGCGGGCCGTGCTCACGCAACGGGGTCACCACGGCGGTCAGCCTCGCGTGCGGCATGGCGAGCGCCGTGAGCTCGCCGGTGACCTCGGTCTCGAACCGGCCCGCGGCCTCCCGCCTGGCGGCCGTGAGCTGGCCGCCGAGCTCACTGACCGTGGCGGCCAGGTCGGCCTCCTGCTGCTGGAGGCCGGCGATCCTGTCGTCGTCGCCTTCGAGCTCGGCCACCCTGGCGGCCGCGCCCTTGGCCCAGGCCAGAACCGCCGCCAGGTCCGCGCCGCCCGATCCGCCCGATCCGCCCGATCCGGCCGGTGCCGCCGCGCCATCGCCGCCCGGCACCGGGCCGACTGCTCCCGCCTGGCCGACTGCCACTTGCCCGGTCCTGGTCGGCTCCCCGCGAACCGGCCCGCCGTTGCCGGCACCGGCCCCGGACGGCCCGTTAACCTCCTGAAATGATCCGTTCCGGCCGGCCGCGGGCTGCGGGACAGGGGCCGACCCGTATGCCCGGATCAGCCGGATCAGCTCGGCCCTGCGGTCCTGCACCACCGCCAGCCTGGCCGGGTCAGCCTCGACCGACTCGGCGTACGAGGCGAGCTCGGCCGCCACATCGGCCACCAGGTAAGCCGCTTCGCTCAGCCGGGCGGCGAACCCGGCAAGCGCCGGATCGTGCGGCGCAGCGGATTCGAGCGCCTGCCTGGCGGTTGCCAGCAGGGTCAGAGCGTCTGCGGTCTCATACGATCCGCTGGACGGATCGGACATCAGTGCCTCGTGCGCGGCCGTAGCCGCGCCGTGCAGCGCGTCTGCGTTCGACAGCCGCTCGGCCTCCGCGTGCAGGTCGACGTCCTCGCCATCGGCCGGCCCGATCCGCTCCACCTCGGCCAGGCCAGCCCGCAGGTTATCCGCTTCCCTGGTACGCTCCCGCGCCCGTGCGGTCAGCTCGTCGTATTCCTGCCTGACCGCGATGTGGCGGGAGTAGGCACGCTGGTAAGGGCCGAGCACCGACTGGACCGCCTGCCCGGCGAACCGGTCAAGGGCCGCGAGCTGCCTGCCCGGCTTGAGCAGCTGCCGCTGGTCGGCCTGGCCGTGCACCGCGATCAGGTCGTCGGACAGGTAGGTGAGCAGCGACACGGGCACCGACCGGCCGCCGGCGAACGCCCGCGAGCGCCCCTCCGCGGACACCGAGCGCAGCAGCAGCAGCGCGCTGCCGTCGTCGTCGAGGTCCCCGCCTGCCTCGCTGACCTGCCGGGCCACCTCTCCGCCCGGGTCGACACGCAGCCGTCCCTCCACGCTCGCCCGCTCGGCGCCCGGCCGGACCCGCGCCGGGTCAGCGCGGCCGCCGAACAGCAGGCCGAGCCCGGAGACGACCATCGTCTTCCCCGCCCCGGTCTCCCCCGTCACCACGTTGAAGCCGGGCGAGAACTCCAGGACCGCCTCATCGATCACCCCGAGGCCGCTGATCCGGACTTCCTCAAGCATTGTCCGATGGCTCCTCGTCTCGCGTCCGGGCGGCAGCTTCCTGTCGCGCCTGCACCCGGCCGCGCCAGCCAGACACCGGCAGCCCGAACTTTGCCACCAGCCGGTCGGTGAACGACGCGCCTACCTGAGCGCCTTCCCCGGCCGGAGCGCCATCGCCGTGGGCGCCACCGGACGGCGAGCCGGCGCGTAGCCTGGCGAGAAGCACCGGCCGCGCGCCTCGCCGGACCTCCACCCGCGCTCCTGGCGGCAGGTCGACCATGCGGCGGCCGTCGCACCACAGTACGGCGCCCGTGGTCTCGCCCTGACCTCCCGCACCGCCGATGACCTCGGCGGCGAGCACTGATTCCGGTGATACCACCATAGGCCCTGCGAAAAGGGAGTGGGCGCTAATCGGCACCAGCAGCAGCGCCTCGACGTCTGGCCACACCACAGGGCCGCCGGCCGAGAACGCGTAGGCGGTCGAACCGGTGGGCGTGGCGAAGACCAGCCCGTCGCATCCCCACCTGGACAGCGGCCGGCCATCGACCTCGGTCACCAGGTCAAGCATCCGTTCCCTGGCCGCCTTCTCCACTGTCGCCTCGTTCAGCGCCCAGGTTCGCGCCAGCGCCTGGCCGTCCTGCCTGGCGACCACGTCGATGGTCATCCGCCGTTCTACCCGGTAGCGGCCGGCCACGATGTGGTCGACGGCGTCGGACAGCACCTCGGGCTCGGTCTCGGCCAGGAACCCTACGTGGCCGAGGTTCACCCCGAGCAGCGGGGTCCCGGCCGGGCGGGCGAGCTCGGCGGCGCGCAGCAGCGTGCCGTCGCCGCCGATCACCAGCACCATCTCGGCGCCGTCCGCGGCCTGCTCGGAGACGGGCACCTCCGGTGCTCCAGGGCAGCGAAGAGCCTGCGCCTCGGGCGCGAGCACGCGTACCGTCACGCCCGCCGCGCCGAGCCGGTCGGCAACCGCGCGGGCCGCCTGCACGCCCTCCGGCCTGCCCGTGTGCACGACAAGCAGTATCGTCCGCTTCTGCGTCACTGCGGTCCTTCCGCGATCGCCAGGCGCAGGTCCGCCTCGGCCAGGGGCGGGGCACCGCGGCTGAGCCAGAGGAAGTACTCCACGTTGCCCGATGGACCGGGCAGCGGGCTCGCGGTCACGCCGCGCACGCCCAGGCCCACGTCGAGCGCTGACCTGGCCACGGCGGCGACCGCCTCCGCTCGCACCGCTGGTTCGCGCACCACGCCGCCTGGCCCTACTTGTTCCCGGCCGGCCTCGAACTGCGGTTTCACCAGCACCAGGAAGTCCGCGTCGGCGGCAGCGCAGGCGGCAAGCGCGGGCAGCACCAGGGTCAGCGAGATGAAGGACAGATCGGCGGTGACCAGGCCAGGCGGCGGTGCCACCTGTTCCGGCCGCAGGGTGCGCACGTTGACCCGGTCAAGGACGGTCACCCTGGGATCGGCGCGAACCGGCCAGGCCAGCTGGCCGTATCCGACATCGGCCGCCACTACCTCGGCGGCGCCGGCCCGCAGCAGCACGTCGGTGAAGCCGCCGGTCGAGGCCCCGGCGTCGAGGCAGCGCCGACCCCGCACCCGCAGCGAGCCGAACGCGGCCAGCGCGCCGGCCAGCTTGTACCCACCGCGGGACGCATAGGCCGGGCCGTGCTCTGCCTCGCGGACCACGATCGCGGCGTCCTGCGCCACCTGGGTGGCCGCCTTGGCGGCCGTCTGTCCCGAAACGACCACCCTTCCAGTGGCAATCAGCCCGGCCGCCTGTTCCCGCGAACGGGCGAGGCCGCGGCGGACCAGCTCCGCGTCAAGCCGTGCCTTCCTCGCCATCACCCGGTTTCCTCGCCGATCAGCCGGCCCGCTAGCCGGCCTGGCGGCCATGGCCGCCCTTGTCACCGTTGCGTGCCTCGTCGCCGTTGCGTGCCCTGTCGCCCATGTCCGCGCCGGTTCGCAGCTCGCCGAGCACCTCAACCAGCTGGCCATGGATCCGCTCGAACACCTGCGGATGCTCACCGACTGGCAGCTCAGCCAGCTCGTCGAGGCCGTGCAGCGCCTTGTCAACCCGCGGATCCCCGGTACCGGGCCGGCCTTTCCCGGCCTCCCGCCCAGGCTCGGTGTCCTTCGCTGGCACGGCGTCCCGCGCGAGGTCGGCATACCCCGCCGGCCCCGCATCCCCCGCCGGCCCCGCATCCCGCGCCGCCCCCGCATCCCGCGCCGGCACGGCGTTCCGCGCCGGGGCGTCCGCCTCCGGCCCGGCCGACCTGCCTTCCGCCTGGCTGGCATCGTCAGGGCGCGACCGCGCCAGCGAGCTGTCTGGCTCCACCTGTCATCACCGTCCTCGCGTCGGCCAGTCCCGGGTGGCCGTCGCTGCCCGGACGTCCCTCGCGTCCGCGGCCGGTCCCTCATCCGCTGGGACAAGCCTCGCCCGGACCCGCGGTACGCGCCTAGATCGCGCGTTCCGTGCGCGCGACGCCAGTTCCCGCTCTCGCGGGCCCGGCCGCGCGTACTGTAACGGCCTTGACTGAAACGCTACCGTTCGCGAGGGCCAGGCTGCCGCATCACGACTCGCTGGCGCGCCCCGTGCGACGGATTCCCGGCGCTGAGGCAGAGAATGACCTTGGAAAGTGGGTGACGATGGCGACTGCGGAAGAGTGCCGGACCGCTCTTGAGCGGCTGACCGCGCGCATCTCGGAGATGGACGCGAAGGACCGGACGGATCATCTGCTCGACCGGACGCTCAGCTGCCGCGTACCGGATCTGGGGGTGATCTTCCTGACCCGGCTGGGCCCGCATGGCGCCGACCCGGTCAGGCAGGTGACCGACGGCAGCGCGTCCGCCCAGATCCGCTTCACCGCGAAGAGCGATGACGTGCTGTCCATCGCCGACAATCCGGGAAGCTTCGCGCGCGCGTGGCTCGCCGGACGCCTCAAAGTCGAGGGCAGCATCTTCGATCTGCTGCACCTGCGCAAGCTCATGTAGATCGCGTCGCTGGCCCGGCCCGCCCGCGCCGCGCGCGGCCAGGGTAACCCGCGCGCCGACATCAGTCCCGCCCGCGTGCGGCGCGGCCGGGACTGGCCGTCAGCATGCGAAACGGCGGCAGCGTGCGCTGGCGGCCGCTCTCGATCGCTAATCTGATCTCAGCCGCGACCGCGGCGCCTTCGGCACGCAGTCGGCTCGGCGGATAGTGCAACACGATGATGCCGCGGGCACTCATCCGCGAGTGGCGTGCCATGGTGCTGGCCCAGTCGCCTGGCGACAGGTGCCATTCCCGCGAGTCGACCTCAACAGCTACTGCCGCCTCCGGCCACCACGCATCCGGCATCGAGATGAACTCGCCGTTCAGGTAGAGCCGCGGGTTGTAGTGCGGATCGGGCAGCCCCTCGCGCTTGACAAGCGCGCGCAGGTCCGCCTCGGAGGCTGATCGCACCCCGTCGGCGATCTCCGCAAGCACATCGCGGATCAGCGCGGAGCCAACCGCCTGACCGGTGGCCAGTTCGCGTGCCAGGTCGCCGATGCGCACCTTGTCCCGCTGCACGGCGTTCGCGATGATCGCGCGGACGTCGCAGATCTCGCTGATCCACCGGCAGGTGTCGATGACCGCGCGGTGAGCGGGGACGTACCGGAGCGGGCCGATCCTGTGTACTGTCTCCGGCAGTCTGGTAGTACGGTGCAGCCGGACGAACCCGGTGCTACGACGCTGGCATCCGGCCGACACAAGCAGGTCCACTCCGGCGGCCTTCGGTGCCCGGATGCCGTGAACCTCCAGCGCGGCCCGGCCCGTGATCAGGCTGCCCGGTCCGGCGTACAGCAGCGCCGCCGTCTCGCACTGCGGGCCGGTGGGCCTGCCCGTGCCGCACAGATACACGCCGGGCAGCACAACCTGCCAAGCGCCGAGCCCGCGGATGCGGTGGTACAGCGCTGAGTCGGTCATGCCGTGCTCCCTCGCTTGCCGGCGCGTGATCAGCCCGTATTGCTGGTCAAGCACCCGGTCGACAGCTAACCGGTCGAATAACGCCGTCCGTCCCATGCAGCCACTGTGTCAGCCGCCTCGGACAGGCGACGATCCGCGAACGTAGGCAATGTCACAACGCTCAGGAAAGAACGTATGCAATGCCACATCGCCGACGTTGCCTGATGCGCCGGACCAACCTGACGGACCAACGCGGCCGGACCAACAGGACGGACCAACGCGCCGGACCAAGGCGGGCAGGTGGCGGGAGGGTAGGTTGGCCTGGTGTCGGCGCTCCTGCCGCGGTCGCGCGCGGAGATCACGGCTGGTGCGATCCACGTGCCAGGCTGGCTGACCGTCCGGGCGCAGCGCAGGCTGGTGACGGCCTGCCGGGAATGGGCGCGCCCGCCAGCGGGAATGCGGCACACGCCGATGCCGTCCGGGGGGATGATGTCGGTCAAGACCGTCTGCCTGGGCTGGCACTGGCTGCCCTACCGGTACTCGCGAACCGCCGATGATGTGGACGGCGCTCCGGTCAAGCCGTTCCCTGGCTGGCTGGGCGATCTCGGCCGCGCGGCGCTTGCCGACGCCTGGCCTGATAAGGCGGAAGCGGCCGGGTACCGGCCCGATGTGGCGCTGATCAACTTCTACGACGACCAGGCGCGGATGGGCATGCACGCCGACAAGGATGAGCGAAGCCTGGCCCCGGTCGTGTCGCTCAGCCTCGGTGCCGCCTGCGTTTTCCGGTTCGGCAACACGCGGAACCGGAACCGGCCCTGGCAGGATATCGAACTGCGATCTGGTGACCTGTTCGTCTTCGGCGGCGAGTCGAGGCTGGCCTACCACGGGGTGACGAGGACGCTGCCCGGCACCTGGCCACCCGATATCGGGCTGGATGCCGGCCGTCTCAACATCACCCTGCGCGAATCCGGGCTGGCCTGAGGCCAGGCCGCTGGCCGGCCGGTGCGATGCTGGGCAGATGCCAGAGGGAGACATGGTCTGGCGCACAGCCCGCCAGTTGGATGCCGCGCTCTCCGGGCGGGTGCTGACCCGCAGCGACTTCCGGGTACCCAGGTTCGCGCTGACGGACCTAGCCGGGCGGGCGGTGACCGAGACGATCTCCCGCGGCAAGCACATTCTTACCAGGGTCGACGGCGGCGTGACCGTCCACACTCATCTGCGGATGGACGGCTCGTGGCGGATCAGGCCAGCGGCCGATCACGCAGCGCGTGACCACAGGATCCGGCTGGTCCTTGCCAACGACAGGTGGCAGGCCGTCGGGTACCTGCTTGGCGAGGTGGCGGTCCTGCCTACTGCCGGTGAGCACCGTGCCGTCGGTCACCTGGGCCCGGACCTGCTCGGGCCGGACTGGGACGCCGCCGAGGCGGTCAGGCGGCTCGCCGAGCAGCCGGACCGGCCGATCGGCGAGGCACTGCTTGATCAGCGGAATCTGGCCGGCATCGGCAACCTGTACAAGTCGGAGCTGCTGTTCCTGCGCGGCGTCGATCCGTGGCGGCCGGTCCGCGACGTCACTGACCTGCGGCCCATGGTCGAGCTAGCCAAGCGGCTGCTCGAAGCGAATTCCGAACGCGTCGGCCAGGTCACTACCGGCGTCGACCGGCCAGGCCAGCAGAGCTGGGTCTACGGCAGGGCCGGGCGGCCCTGCCGCCGCTGCGGCACGCCGGTCAGGTCGGCCGCCCAGGGCGATGAGGCCAGGGAGCGGCTCACCTTCTGGTGCCCGCGCTGCCAGCCAGGGCAGCCTGCCCGCGGCGCCGAAACGGGTTGCTGATGGCCGGCCACGCGTCGCATGCGGATTTCGTGCTGGCCAAGTCCAGGCTGCGGCCGGTGCCGCACGTGCCGGAGATCCGCCTGTACTTGGCCGATGACGCGGTGGTCTTGTGGGAGGACACCGAGCGCGAGGTGGGCAGCGTGGATCAGCCGCCGCCGTTCTGGGCATTCCCCTGGCCGGGCGGCCAAGGACTCGCCCGGTACCTGCTCGACCATCCCGATCTGGCGCGCGGCCGCACCGTGCTGGACATCGGCGCGGGCTCGGGCCTCACCTCGATCGCCGCGGGGCTCGCCGGGGCGGCCGCCGTGCTGGCCAGCGAGCCCGATCCGTTCGCGGTTGCGGCGATCGAGTTGAACGCGGCCGCGAACGGGGTGGAGGTCCAGGTGACCGCCGACGTGCTGGATGGCAGCGGCGAGGGCGCCGGCCTGGTGCTCGCGGCAGACGTCTGGTACTCGGAGCATTTAGCGGCGCGCGTTCTGGCGCTGCTGCGGCGGGCCAGAGCGGCCGGAGCGTGCGTGCTGGCAGGCGATCCTGGCCGTGCGTTCCTGCCCAGGAGCGAGCTGACCGAGGTCGCGAGCTACCAGGTTCCGGTCGCCGCGGACCTTGAGGACGCCGCGGTCAAGCGCGTGCTGGTCCTGACACTGCCGTGACCGGTGGCCAGCGCCGCGCCACGCCGACCGCGCCACGCCGACCACGCCACGCCGACCGCGCCGGGAAGAGCCAGGCACCGGTGCGGCTTTCCGGTGCCCGGCCCTCGTCCGCCCGCGCGCCAGCGGAAGAGCCACGAGTCGCTCCCGCGGGAACGCGGCGCTATGCGTCCCGGCTGCGGAACAGGACCAGCCCGGCGATGAGCGCGACCGCGGCATAACAGCAGAACACCGCGAACCCGATCCACGGCGAGAACGGGTTCAGCCCGTTCGCCTGGCTCTCCCAGATGGCCGAGCCCGCGTTGAACGGGATCCACTTGTCGATGTCGGCCTGCCCGAACCAGCCGCTGGGCGGGCCGGGCAGGAACTGGCTGAGGATCCACAGCACGAACATCAGGCCGATGCCGGTCGCGATGGCACCTGCGGTATGCCGCAGCACCGCGCCGAGGCCGAACGACAACAGCCCGCAGACGCCGAGGAACAGACCGCCGCCGATCACCGTCCGCAGTACGTCGGGCTGGCCGAGGCCGGTACCGACGTGCTGGCTGGACAGGATCGCCTGGCCGGCGAAGAAGGCCAGGAAACTGGTGACCAGCCCGGTCACCAGCGCGACGGCGCCGAACACGACGCCCTTGGCGGCGAAGAACGTGCCGCGGCGCGGCATCGTCGTCAGCGAGGGCCTGATCATCCCGGTCGAGTACTCCGACGTGATCACCAGCGCGCCGAGCACGATGATGATCAGCTGCCCGATCAGCAGGCCGAACAGGCTGATGCTGGCCGCCGATGACCTGATGTCCGCTGAGACGTGAGCCACCGCCGCGGCCACCGCACCTGGCGGCAGCGATCTGCCGCGCAGCGTGGTGCCGTTCTCGATCCTCACTAGCCGCTCGGTCTGGCCCCAGCTGAACAGCGCGCCGATCCCTACGCAGGCGATGACCAGCGCCAGCAGGGTCCAGTAGGTCGACCGCACCGAGCGGATCTTGGTGAACTCCGAGCGCAGCGCGCCGGTGAACCCGGCGCGCCCCGGCGGCCGCCGCGTGACTGTCGCGCCGGCCAGGGCTTCATGGGCTGTCAGCGATGCCATCTCAGGCCGCCCCTCCCACGTTCGCCGACTGCCGCTCCGCATCCGCTGGCAGCCCGGCGTGGAACTCCACGCTGGAGGCGGTCAGCTCCATGAATGCCGCCTCAAGGGAGGTGTGCGCCGGAGCCAGTTCGTGCAGCCTGATCCCGTGCTCGAAGGCCAGGTCGCCGACCTGGGCTGGGGTCAGTCCTAGCACGACGATCGTGCCGCCAGCGTCGTCCCTGACGGTGCCGCCAGCCGCGGCGGCCACCCTGGCCATGTCACCGGCCTGGGGGGTCCTGACCCGGACCGACTGCCGGGAGTTGGCCGAGATGAACTCGGTGACCGTGCTCTCCGCGATCAGCCTGCCGCGCCCGATCACGATCAGGTGATCGGCCGTGTTCTCCATCTCCGACATCAGGTGGCTGGAGACGAATACCGTGCGGCCCTGCCCGGCAAGCGACTTCATCAGGTTCCTGATCCACCGGATGCCCTCGGGATCAAGGCCGTTGACCGGCTCGTCGAACATCAGGATCGCCGGGTCGCCGAGCAGCGCGGCGGCGATGCCAAGCCGCTGGCCCATGCCGAGCGAGAAGCCCTTCGACCGCTTCCTGGCCACATCGTGCAGCCCGACCAGGTCAAGCACCTCGTCCACCCGCCGCTTGGGCAGGTTGTTGGTCTGCGCCAGGCACAGCAGATGGTTGTACGCGCTCCGCCCGCCATGCACCGCCTTGGCGTCGAGCAGCGCTCCCACCTCGCGCATCGGCCAGGCGAGCCGCGCCAGTTGCTTGCCGTTCACGGTCACGGTCCCGGTGGTCGGCCGGTCCAGCCCGAGGATCAGGCGCATCGTGGTGGTCTTGCCGGCGCCGTTGGGCCCGAGGAAGCCGGTGATGCGGCCGGGCTCGACCGTGAACGACAGGTTGTCTACGGCGACCGTGTCGCCATAGCGCTTGCTGAGGCCTCGTGCCTCGATCATGTGGTGTTCCTCCCTGCTGGCCGGTGCCGCACGGCTGGCCAGCACGATTGATGGACCGCCCCGGCGTGACGGCACACGCTCAGGCGGCCGCCTGCGATCAGTGTGGCTTCCCGGCCTGGCCGGCCGCGTCGGTCAGCGGTCTGATCCGTCTCCGACTCCAGGCTGATCTTTGCCTGCCGCGGTCAGACCGCCGCGGGGGCCGGCCGGTCCGCGCCGCCGTAGCCAAGCGCGGACAGGGCGGGCTGCACCATGCCAGCCGTTATCTCAGCCGCCGGATCCGCCGACCATGCGGCGGCGCACAGCGCGCGCAGGCCGTCGATCGGCTCTCCGGACCCGGATAGCTCGAGCGGCTCGCCGCCGGGCCCGCGGCTGGCGGTCCAGCCACCGCACCGGAACGCGGCAGCCGCGGCCCGGCCATCACCGCCAGCCCCGCCATCACCGCCAGCCCCGCCATCACCGCCATCCTGGCCGTCGCCGCGGGCGCGCACCGGGCCAATGACCGGCTGCCGTTCCAGCAGGCCGCCAAGAGCAGCTGCCAGGTAGGTCGGCCGCTGCCGCGCCGGTGCGAGCAGGAGGTCAACGGGCCCGCTGACACCGGTCAGCACCAGCAGGCTGTCAGCGCCGGCCCTGACCGCGCCCTCGATGTCGGTATCCAGGCGGTCACCGACGACCAGCGGATGGCGTGCCCCGGTTCTGGCTATCGCCTCGGCGTGCAGCGGCGGCTCTGGCTTGCCTGCCACGATCGGAAGCGTCCCGGTCGCCACGACGATTACCTGGACGAGCGATCCGTTCCCAGGCTGCGGGCCCCGTGGCGTCGGCAGCGTGGGGTCGGTGTTGGCCGCGACGAACAGCGCTCCGGCCCGGATCGCCAGCGCCGCCTCGGCGAGCAGCCCGTAGCTGATGTCGGGCGCGAAGCCCTGCACGACCGCCACCGGCCGCTCCGCCGCTGTAGATACCGGCCGCAGGCCCTTGTCGTGCAAGGCGAGCCTCAGCCCGATCCCGCCGGCGACCAGAACCGGTGCTCCTGGCGGCAACCGGTCGGCTAGCAGGCTCGCCGCTGCCTGGGCCGAGGTGATGACATCCTGCGGGCGCGCCGGGACGCCAAGCCCGGCCAGCTGCGCCGCGATCGCCGACGGTGGCCGCGAGGCGTTGTTGGTGACGAACGCCAGCCGCAGGCCAGCCCGCCGCGCGGCAGCCAAGGCCGGCACTGCGCCTGCCACAGCCGACGAACCGCTGTAGACGACTCCGTCCAGGTCAAGCAGCGCTACGTCATATTCCTCGGCGAGCGCGCGCCGGCCCTCGGGGATCGCCACCGGGACCGAGACCTGGGCCCGCGCCTGGGCCAGGGAGTCGGCCGCTGCCGGGCGCCCGGCTCCGGCCTGGCTGTGCTTGTGGTCTTGCATCAGCCCTATTCTGTGCCCGCAGCGCCTGCCCTGGCCCGCAGGGTGGCCCGCACGCTGCGCAGTGCCTCAGTGTAGTGCCGCAGATCGGGGCGCATCGCTGCGGCAAGCGCCAGGTGCCCGGCGGCGCCGCCGTGGTCTCCGGTCCTGGCCAGCGCCAGCCCGAGACCGAATTGTGCGTAGTCGTCGCTCGGGCTGGCCTCCACGATCCGCCTGAAGCTGCTCGCCGCGGCCTCATAGTGCCTGGTGTCGAACTGAGCTCTGGCCAGCGCCTCAAGGATGCTGCGTGAATCGGGCTCGGCGACCGCTGCCCGCTCTAGCAGCTGGGCCGCCGCCGCCGCGCTGCCGCGGCCGAGCAGGTCCAGTCCTCTGCGGTAGAGCGTGTAGGTATCGTCCTGTTGTCCGCCAGGCTTTTCGCCGGAACGGGAATCGTTGCCTCCGGTTGATCCTTCTGACATATGTGCAGATCCTTCCGTCCTACCGAGCGTCAGCCGGCCAAGGCGGCGCGGGCCTTGAGCTAGCGCCGTTCCGCGGCGTCCGTTACGCGCGGGACCGGGTAAGCGGGCTGGCCGAGGTCTCCTCTCCACCGTACGACGTCATCTTCAGAGATAAAGAGGACCAGTTGATGGCGGCCGATCCGCATAACGTGGTCCGCCTGATCCTGCCGAAATCCGTCCCTGGACAGCCTGGCGAGGAGTACTACCATGCGGCGGTATCGCTGCGGCGGTGGCAGGAGGAGGGGATCCTGACCGTCGACCCGCGGCCAGCGCTGTATGTGTACGAGCAGGCCGTGATCGGCGAGCTTGATCAAGACGGCGCCGCGGTCACCGGGCCAGGACCCGCACCTGCCGCCGAGACGGGACCCGCCGCCGCGGCGGATACCTCGGTCAATGCCGACGGCGACTACGGAGGCATGATCCAGCGCGGCCTGATCGGCGCGCTCCGCCTGGTCCCGCCGGAAGCGGGCATCGTGCTGCCGCACGAGGATGTCGCGCCTGGGCCGGTGGCCGGACGGCTCCAGCTGATGGAGGCGACCCAGGCGAACCTGGAGCCGATCCTCCTGCTGTACGACGGCGGCTCGGCTGGCCAGCGGGGTGCGGCGACGCGGCTGGTCGATGAGGTCGCGGCGGGCGAGCCGCTGGTCGAGGCGGTCACCCCGGACAGAGTCAGGCATCGGCTCTGGGCCCTGACCGAGGCCGCTGGTCTCGCGGCGGCTGCCGCCGACCTCGCGCCGCGCCAGGCCCTGATCGCCGACGGGCACCACCGTTATGCGGCTTACCTGCGGCTTCAGCAGCGGTGCCACGAGGCAGGCGCGGGCAGGGGGCCATGGGACTTCGGCCTGGCGCTGCTGGTCGACTCGGCCGCCTACCCGCCGCGCATCGGCGCCATCCACCGGGTCGTTCCCGGCCTGGATCTGCACGATGCCGCCAAGCTCGCCAGCGCGGCGTTCACGGTCAGGCCGCTGCCAGGAGGCAGCGCCGACCTGGCCGCTGCCGACAGCGCGCACGCCGAAGCCAGCGCCAGCGGGCCGGCCTTCATCCTGGCTGGCGGCGAGCACGCTTATCTGGTCACCGATCCTGACCCTGGTCAGCTGGAGGCGGCGATGCCGCCTGACCGGTCGGCCCGGTGGCGCGCGCTGCCTGCCTCCGTTCTTGAGAAACTGCTCATCACCACGGTCTGGGGCCTCACCGACGACGAGAACGCCGTGCGGGTAGTGCACTACGACGCCGCCGCGGCGGTACGGACAGCTCAGAGCTCCTGCGGGACCGCGATACTATGCCGTCCGATGTCTCCGGCGGATGTCTACGAGGTGGCCGCGCGCGGCGAGAAGGTGCCGCGTAAATCGACATCATTCGCGCCTAAGCCGCGGACTGGGTTGCTCATGCGCACGTTCGCTCAGAGCTGAACGGACGATTGGCCCGATGGACGAGAACGCGCGCGGCACGGTCAGCCCTGAAGTCATCACGCCGCTCGGGCATGATGTCTATCAGATCGACACGCAGATGGCTGGCTACGAGGGCATCACCGCCGGCTACCTGATCAGATCCGAGCGGCCTTGCCTGGTAGAGACGGGCACCGCCCCGTCCGCGCCCGTGGTCAGCGACGCGCTCACCGCCCTGGGCGTCGGCCCGGCCGAGCTTGAGACGGTCGTCGTCACGCACATCCACCTCGATCACGCGGGTGGCGTCGGCGATATCGCGCGGATGTTCCCGCGGGCCCAGGTGGTGGTGCACGAGCGCGGCGCCAGGCACCTGGCCGATCCATCCAGGCTGATGGCGAGCGCCAGGATGGTGTACGGCGACGAGCTTGATGATCTCTTCGGCGAACTGGCTGCCACCCCCGCCGAGCGGATCCGCGCCGTCGAGCGCACCGGCGTGGTGGACCTCGGCGGCGGGCGGCGGCTGGAGAGCCATTACTCCCCCGGCCATGCCCGCCATCACGTCGGCCTGATCGACTCACTGAGCGGCGATCTGTATGTCGGAGACGCGGCCGGCATCTATATACCGCGGACCGGCGATCTGCGTCCGGCCACCCCGCCGCCGGACTTCGATCTGAGCACCGCGCTTGAATCGCTGCGCATGTTCGCCGCGCTGCGACCCGTCCGGTTGCTGTTCAGTCACTACGGGCCGGTCGGCGCGGTGCGGGAGACGCTCGATCGCTCGGCCGAGGAGATCAGCCTCTGAGTGGCGGAAACCAGGCGGGCCCGCTCAGCCGGGCTGGATCTCGATCACGCGGTCGCCATGGTCGCAGAACGAACCAGAGGCAGGTATGCCATGCTCGCGCCCGGGGCGGACCCCGGGCTCTTCGCCAGGTATGAGCCAGTCGCCGGCACCCTGGCCAACGTCAGCGGCATCATGCACTGGCTGGACCGGGCGGAACCGAGTTCGGGCCAGTCATGAGGGATTATCGCCGGTCTCTGGCACATCGGGGTCCTCTGACGATGGGGAACGGGTGTCATCAGCGAACTCGAGATCCTCGAAGGTGATCTGGTCCAGGTCGTCAGCGCGTTCTGCGGCGTCCGTATCGCCGTGGCCGTCGGCGGCCGCCGCCCGTCCGAACCAGTACCTGGCCTCATCCCGCCTGCCTGCCTCAAGGAGCGCGTCCGCGTAAGCGTAGAACAGCCGTGCCGACCAGGGCCGCAGACGGCCGTCGCTGAGCTCAGGGATCTGCAGCACGACCACGGCAGCCTCGGGAAAGCCCTGGTCCCGCCGGATGCCAGACTCGACGATCCGCAGCTCTGCCCGGACCGCTCGTCCGGCCCTCTGGGCATCGGGACCGGTCACCAGATCAAGCGCCCGGTCCAGGCGCCCGAGCGCCCGCTCGCAGTCCGCCATCAGCGGCAGGTAGCTGTCCTGGCCGGTCAGCCGCCTGGCAGCGCGCAGCTCGGCGAGCGCATCCGCCCAGTTGCCCGCCCGGTAGGCCGCGATTCCGCAGGTCTCCCTGACCACGCCGACCCGTGCCGCGAGTCGCCGCGCGGCCGCTGCGAACTGATAGGACCGCTCGGCGTCTTCCTCTTGCGCGGCGGCAGCGAGGTACCGCGCCACCGCATCGGCCAGGTCGCCGGGCAGCGTCCTCAGCTCGGCGCGCGCGGCCGGATCGAGCTGGTCAGCCGTTATGCCGGCCGGCACGACGAGCCCTGGAGCCCGGTCCTGCTGGTCGCCCCGTGCCGAACCCCGGCTCCCCTGCTCTGCCGCCGCGCCAGAACGGCCCGCGCCCGGCCGACGGCCCGTCCCCGCCGCACGGCCAGCACTGGCAGAACGGCCCGCCGCGCCGGTCGCCTGTCCCGCACGGCTTCCACGGCCCGCACCCGTCGACCGATCCGCACCACTAAAGCGGCCCACGCCCGCAGAACGGCCCGCATCTGCTGACCGATCCGAACCGCCAAAGCCGCCCGCACCCGTCGACCGGCCCGCGCCGGCAGAACGATCCGCAGCCGTTCCGCGGCCAAGGTCCGCTGAGCCGGTGCGACTTGCTGGGCGCGCTGCCGCCCGCGATCCGCCGCTGGCGGAGCCAGCCTGCCGCGAGGCCGCCCCGCGTGAATTCGGATCGCCAGGCCTCGACCCCGTGCCGCTAGCCCCGCCGCGCACACCACCACCCGGTCGCGCAACGTCCACGCCCGACCGCGCCGGATCACCAGATCCCGCATCTGCGCTGCCGGGCCTGGCCCGCCGCGCGGCAGAGTTCACGCCTTGACCTCGTGCCGAACCGCCAGGCCCTGCCCGCTCACCCGGGCCCGCGCCTCGCGGCCATGAGCCCGATCGTGCCGAGCCTGCCGGGCGCCCGGAACGCGATCCACCAGCACCAAAACCCTCACTACCGCCTGGCCGGCCGCCGCGCGATCCAGCGCCCCCGCCTTCCGTCTTGCCGGACCGGCCGCCTCCGGACGCAGCACCAGCACCCGCCTGCCCGCCGCCGCGCCTGCCCGCTGACCCGGAGCCAGAGCCCGGCGCATCGCCGGGTCGCGCGCCGCCGCGCGACGCCGACCCGGAACTCGCCGATCCGCCGCGCGGCCCAGGGCCAGATCGCCGGGAACCCGGCGGCGTCCGACCGTCGCCGCCGGCCTGACCACCCTGCGCCGCATGCCGTGCTGGCCGACCGTCAGCACTACCAACCACGTGACCTCTCCGCCCATCACAACCTCGATCGCACGGCCCGCCCACGCCGCGCGGTCACCACCGCCGCGGGCCGCCCGCCGAACGCCATCAACCGCAGCATGACACGCCGCTGAGGGCCGTCACCATAATGGTCACGGCCCTCAGCGGGAAGATGTCCGGCGGCGTCCTACTCTCCCACGCGGTCCCCCACGCAGTACCATCGGCGCTGAAGGGCTTAACTTCCGGGTTCGGAATGGGACCGGGTGTTTCCCCTTCGCTATGGCCACCGAAACACTATGGAGATGTATATCTGGTGTTTCCTGACGAACGCCAGGAAACACCAGACCGACCGCATCTCGGGAACCGCACAGTGGACGCAAGATCACTCGCATGGCCCGGGTTGCCCCGGAGCCGCAATGAGTAGAAGCCAAGCCGCTCGGCCTATTAGTACCGGTCAGCTCCACATGTTGCCATGCTTCCACCTCCGGCCTATCAACCTAGTCGTCTAGCTAGGGGCCTTACCAGGTTAACCCTGAGGGAGACCTAATCTTGAGGCGAGCTTCCCGCTTAGATGCTTTCAGCGGTTATCCCATCCAAACGTAGCCAACCAGCCGTGCTCCTGGCGGAACAACTGGCACACCAGAGGTTTGTCCGTCCCGGTCCTCTCGTACTAGGGACAGCCCCTCTCAAGTCTCCTACGCGCGCAGCGGATAGGGACCGAACTGTCTCACGACGTTCTAAACCCA